>UMBR01000390.1_pt1 | contig 20903 bp, 23 predicted proteins | sample 1964011 | NCBI WGS metagenome assembly UMBR01 (sample SAMEA4835946, study PRJEB28245) | human gut metagenome | biome: gut microbiome; material: fecal sample | place: Denmark | collected 2008
AGAAAACAGTCCTGTGGACTGTTTTTAGTGAACTGGGATTGTGTGAGTGCTGTTTAAGAACCAAACGTGGTATGCGAGACAGTTACTTTCCTCCCTTGCAAAGTAAGGCTTAATGTCAATAGTTGGGGTAACCCGAAAAAATAGAATATATGATAATTACAAGCGGCAGCGAATTAAGCTGTCGCTTGTTTTGTTGTAGGATTAATATGTTTATGAACATACGCCTGACTATAAATCTTAAAATATCACCGCGGGCATGGTGCCAAACTTTTTAATCTATCTTTTATTACATTGACATTTTCAACCATACAATAGACAATAATACATATATATGTTATGATAATCATATAACTAATTTTAAATGAGGAATACATAATGGTAAAACGTTCATATTATTCAAATGACATTCAAAGTTTCCTAAATCAAGATAATTACAGTATATTTGGCGAAATAACAACGAATGACCAATTTTCTGCTGAGGACTTACAAAAGAATACTTGGAATAGAGAAATTGAAATTTTGAAGCGGGAGTTATCTCAGTTTTTAGATGGATATATTATATTTGAATATACCATTCCATGAATAGGTAATCGAATTGATAATATTGTTATTTATAAAGGAATAATTTTTCTGTTAGAATTTAAAGTTGGTGAAAAGAAATACCCTTCATATGCTATTGAACAAGTAACTGACTATGCTTTTGATTTGAGTTGTTTTCACAAAGAAAGTCATAACAGACTTTTAGTTCCAATTTTAATTTCTACTAAGGCTCACAGCGTAAAACAAGAAATTCGGATTTCAAAAGATAATGTTTTAGAAACGATTTGTTGCAACGAATACGAAATTGCCAAATACATAACAGAAGTTTCTTTAAAATTTATTCAGGATGAAATAATACCTAATGATTGGATTAACTCTCTTTATATGCCAACACCGACGATTATAGAGGCTGCACAGGCCTTGTATCTCGGTCACAATGTTGAAGATATTTCGAGAAATGATGCAAGTGCGAAAAATCTTAATCAAACTACTAAAGCGATCAATAAAATTATAGATTATAGCAAAGCTCATAACAGAAAATCAATTTGTTTTATTACAGGTGTTCCGGGTGCAGGAAAAACTCTTGCAGGTCTTAATATAGCTGTAGAAAGGCAGAAAATAGCTGAAGATGAGCATGCTGTATTTCTCTCGGGCAATGGACCGCTTGTTGATGTTTTACAAGAAGCACTTGCTCGTGATGATGCAAAGAGAAATCATATTTCAAGAAAAGAAGCCTCCAGAAAAGTAAAAGAATTTATACAAATTATTCATCATTTTAGAGACGACGCAATATCTGTTGATACTCCTCCTGTTGAAAAAGTTGCAATTTTCGATGAAGCTCAACGAGCTTGGGACGAACAAAATTTGACTGATTTTATGAAAAAGAAGAAACATATTGAAGATTTTAATATGTCAGAACCTGAATTCCTGATTAGTATATTAAACCGTCACAATGACTGGGCAACAATAATATGTTTAATCGGTGGTGGTCAAGAAATCAATAAGGGTGAATCGGCCGGTATTTATGGATGGTTTGATTCTTTGAGAAATAATTATCCAAACTGGGACATTTACGTTTCCGATAAAATCACTGATGATGAATATTCCAAAGGGCATAATTTTGCCGAAATGACGAAAAATATGAATGTAAACATAATTGAAGATTTGCACTTAGCCGTTTCGTTACGTTCATTCAGAAGTGAAAATGTTTCAAATTTTGTAAAGGCTCTTCTTGATGTGGATATTGATACTGCTAAAAGATTGTATGAGCAGTTTAACAATGATTATCCTGTCTTTGTGACGCGAAATCTACACAAAGCAAAACTATGGGTTAGAAGTCAGGCAAAAGGATCGCAAAGATATGGGCTTACTGCAAGCTCCGGTGCCAAAAGACTCAGAAAATACGGTATATGGGTTCAAAATAAAATTGAAGCCACGAATTGGTTTTTAAACGGTAAAAACGATGTTCGTTCATCATTTCATTTAGAGGAAACCGCAACAGAATTCGACATTCAAGGTCTTGAACTTGATTGGACAATTGTTTGTTGGGATGCAGATTTAAGATTTGAAAACGGTGATTTCAAACATCTGAAATTTGTTGGCACAAAATGGCAAAATATAAAATCTGCAGATAATATTCTTTACTTAAAAAACGCTTATAGAGTCCTCCTGACGAGGGCAAGACAGGGATTTGTTATTTTTGTACCGTCAGGTGATGAAACTGACACGACTGCAAAACCAGAATATTATGACGGAATTTACCGGTATTTGAAAAGTGTAGGAATCAAAGAATTGGAATAACATTATCGTTCAGAAGCTGAATTTGAAGTAAATAATGTAAGATACTCACGAAAAAGGAATGTTCAGGCGCTATTTTATCATACTGATCTGCTGAGATTACTACGGGAGTCGCCTGACAATTTAAATCAAGGAGACCGCAGAGAATTATGTGTTTTGAAAATAGTCCGGCCTGTGCCTGCTTTACCTTATCCTGCCAGTCGGGGTCATACCCCTCAAGATTTGCGTTTGCACTTGCAAGCTGATTTGATACATCATCGTACTTGTCCTTTTCGACATACTGACCGCCTGCAAGGTTGCCGAGCTTAATATCTGCCGCATTGTTTACCTTTTCGGCAAACTGTTCAAATGTTAACGCTTCACCGCCAAACAGGGCTTTTAAAATTTCCATTAAGTCCATTTGTTTGCTCCTTTCAATTTATTAGCAATTGTGTGTATGCTCAGATATTTGAGCAATATTAAAAGCCCCCGAAATTCGGGAGCTTATAACCTGTTTTATTCTACTGGTTCGTATATTTTTTCAAATGTGTCGGGTTTGCAAGGATATTTATCGCCGTTTATGCCGGTGATAATGTAATCGCCCGGACTTGCTGTCATATCACCCTCACGGGCGTGTATTACAACTGTTTTATCCGTGCGTTCTGCCTCTACCACAATGGGCTTTTTCTGTATTTAGCCATTAAAACACCTTCTAATCATAAAAATAAGGGTAAAAGTAAAAGGGATGTTTCAAACACCCCTTTAATACCCGTTTAAATTCGTTTAATTTTGTTTTAATCAAATCAACTATGTAACTTTACCTTTCAGTAATTAAAACCGATACAGGCTTATTCTGTTAAAGTTTTAAAACTGAGCGGACATAATCAATATCTTTCTGAATAATAGGAATATCGCTCGGTAAAAGCTCAGGCTGAAATTCCCCCTTATCCCAACGCTTTGCATACTGAATAAAATCAGCTTTCATTCTGTCCGTCAGTATGTTGTGCTTAACTTCATATACAATAAGTGCTAAATGAAACAAAAACATATCCGGTTCATCTTCACATTCTGCATATAAAAGGGTATTTTCCAGTACCGCCGTTTTATAATTTTCTGCATCGGTATGATTAAATATTCTACTTACATCGTCATCAAGTTCAGTATAACTGTAATCAATCATATAGTTTCCGCCCTTTCCAAGAATACCCTGTATTATATATTCCCGATACAACATTTACTTGTATGTCTGGGTGTTTATTCATAAATTGTTCAGCGACATATTTACAGCTGTCGCACATTCCACGCTCGGAAAGCATATATATTTGTTTTATATTAGCATTATCATTATACCACATACTTTCCAAATTTTCAAATAGTTTTGCTTCTGTATCCTCATATGTAAAAGTTCGCAAAGAATCAGAGGAAGAATCGTTATATCTTTTACCAGTACCTTGTTCAACATCAAAAGTATGAAAATGTCGCTTTGTTGAATCCTCTTCTGTTATCGCTAAATGAGATTTATCACCTTGGTATCCTGCAAAGACTTTGTTTTCGATTTCATCCACTTTGTTTGCTTGAGAATGAGCAAAATAATATTCTCCGTTATATTCAAGAATTGCAAAATTACCTGATTGACTATATCTTCTCGGAAATTTTTTCTGTTTTTCCCTCAAAGCTATTTGGTCAAGTTCATAAATCTTGTATGGTTCAATACTACCGAAATCAACTTTATAAAGGGCATTAACTTCTTTCACATGGCGGTAAAGATGATATTCTTTACTGCCGTTTATGTAAGCTTTTCTGAAATTAGACGAACTAAGAGCTTTGTCACCCATATAGTATTTGTAATCTTTATAGAGTGCTTTATCCCTCTGTACGGATTTCTGAGCGGTACTCCTGCCAAAGCCGTATTTCTGTGATCTTGAATAATCTTTAAGCAATCCTGTTTTTTCGCAAAAAATGTTCAGCTGATCTTCACGATTTTTCAGTTTAACAGAATACCTATCGAAGTCCCTTTGCATAGCATTCCGTAAGGATTCGCTGTCGGTATTTGTTATACACTCATCCTGTGCGGCAAGTATTCGTTTTGTTTCACGAATTTTGCGTTCGTAGACTCTTTGCTGTTGTTCTGCCTCATACAGCGTGTGCATTGAGCCGTCAGGGTATTCAATATTTTTAGCGTTCAGCTCTTCGATCTCTTTTGCCGAGTACATTCGAGCAGAACCCTAAGAGCTTTTTTGTAAAATATCTGTAGAGCATATTTTTTCCTCCGTTTCAGGTTTTTAAGCAATTCCTTTTAACGGATCTTGACAAAATATGCTCTACTTTTTTTGCTTTTTATTTGTAGGCTCTTTTTCTATCCCAACTTTTATTATAGAGCCGAAAAAACTTAACGCATCAAATCAGTACTTTGAGAAATCAGAGTGCTTTTTTATTGCATTTAAACCCGTCGATTTCGACCAGTTTAGAAAGGTGGTGACAGAATGAAAATCAGAGTAACAACAGCATTTAATGATAAACAGAACGGCTATGTAACCCAACCTGTGAATGAAGTTTTTTGAATGCTCCGAGCAGAGAGCAAAGGAACTCATTGACGGCGGTTTTGCAGAAGAGGTCAAGCCTGACACTCCCAAAAAGCCGAGAGCCAAAGCAGTTAAAACAGAAAAAACAGAAAAAGCGGATTAAGCACTTTACGAATATGTAAGGTGCTTTTTTATTGCCCGAAGACATTAAACTACGGGAGACACCCGAAAAACTGAAAGAATATGAAAAAATGGCGGTTGACGGTATTTTGAGATTTGATACAAAAATTGATACCGATGGGTTCCGTTCGGGTATAAAAGAAATTTCGTCAAAAATGCTTGACCTTAAAATTCATATTTTCAATAAATAACAGAAAATTTTCTTTGCTCAGAGGCTCGTTTTGACTGTTGTAAATTTTAAGAAGTTTGCCGATTTCAATAACTTCGTAAAGATTTGCCGCAGCCGCAAAATATCTGTATAAAAGGTCTTGTGTTTCCTTTGAAAGTGTGCATTCTGACATTAAAATTTGTGCTTGCTTTGCGGCAGAGTCATTATATCTCATAAGAAAATTGCATAAATCAATAAAAGTAATTAGAATTGTTTACTGCATTAGCAAAATTAAATCATAATTACAACAAACCCTTGCGTAATTATTTCTATATTTGTTAAAAAACACTTTTTTTAATTGCTTTTTTCCATATTCTCCTTTTTTATTGCTTATTGATGCTTTCTGTGGTATAATTCTATAGATGTATTGCGTAAGTTAGTTTTGGGTTGAGGAGTATTAAATATGAAAGACAGAAAAATGTCGTTTTATAACAGAATTGTGAAAAGAATGCTTGATATTATCTGTTCACTTGTAGCGATAGTGTGTCTGTCAGTACTTTACCTTCCGATATGTGCCATAATAAAATGCACGAGCGAAGGTCCTGTTTTTTTTAGGCAGAAAAGAATAGGAAAAAACAAAAAATATTTCAATATTCTGAAATTCCGCACAATGAGAATTGATACTCCCAAGGATTGTCCTACACACCTTCTTAAAAATCCTGAACAGTATATAACTAAGGTGGGTGCGTTTTTAAGAAAGACAAGTCTTGACGAATTGCCTCAGATTTTTAATATTTTTAAGGGCGATATGTCGGTTATCGGTCCAAGACCTGCACTTTGGAATCAGGATGATCTGATTTCTGAAAGAGATGAGTACGGTATAAATGATTTAAAACCCGGCTTGACGGGCTGGGCGCAGATTAACGGCAGAGATGAGCTTCCTATCCCTGAAAAAGTTCAGATGGATAGGGTTTATTGTGACAATGTCAGTTTTGTTTTTGATGTAAAATGCCTTTTTATGACAGTTGTAAGCGTGTTTAAGCATGATGGTGTAGTTGAGGGCGGAACAGGAGCAATTGCTGATGAAGAATAATCGTAAAAAAGTTATGATTCTTACCAATCATTCTTACATGCTGTATCGTTTCAGAAAAGAATTGATTGAAGAACTTATGAAAAACTATGAGGTCGTACTGAGTATGCCTTTTGTAGGACATCATGAGGATTTCATAAATATGGGACTGCGCTGTATTGAAACTAAGATGGAGCGCAGAGGGGTTAATCCAATTCACGATTTTTCACTTATGAAATTTTATAAAAAAATATTACAGGAAGAAAACCCTGATTTGGTAATTACATACTCTATCAAACCTAATGTTTACGGCGGATTGATGTGTGAAAAGTTAAATATTCCGTTTTATGCGAATGTTCAGGGATTAGGAACGGCGTTTCAAAAGCCCGGACTTGCTCAGTTTGCGACAGTTCTTTATAAAACAGCCTTTAAAAAGGTAAAAACGGTATTTTTTGAAAATCAGGTTAATGCAGATGAATTTGTTGACAGAAAGATTATTTCTGTCGAGAAAGAAACTATTTTGAACGGCGCAGGAATCAATCTTGAAATTTATGAGTACAAGCCTTACCCGAAGAGTGATCCGCCGCATTTTTTGTATCTTGGCAGAATCATGAAGGAAAAGGGCATGGATGAATTGTTTTCTGCGGCTGAGAAGCTTCACGATGACGGCTATAAATTTGTACTTGACCTTGTAGGCTTTTTTGAAGATGAATACAAGGAAAAAGTTGAGTTACTTGAAAGTAAGGGCGTTGTAAAATTCCATGGATTTCAGGAAGAACCAAGACCTTACTATGCGACCGCCGATTGTGTTGTAATGCCAAGCTATCACGAGGGTATGAGTAATGTAAATCTCGAAGCTTCGGCAACAGGCAGACCTGTCATTACCACTGATATTCCGGGTTGCAGAGAGTCGGTGGAAAATGAATATACAGGCTGGCTTTGTGAACCTAAAAGCGTTGACAGCCTTTATGAAAAAATGAAAGCTTTTCTTGAAACAGATATTTCAAAACGAGAAGTTATGGGTAAATACGCCCGACAAAAAATGGTGGACGAATTTGATAAAAAAATCGTTGTAAACGATACAATAAAGGCTTTAAAACTTTAATTCTATAAAATGAAGGGTAATTGAATTTTATGTTAAGAATATTACATATTGTAACATACATGGGGCGCGGCGGTCTTGAAACTATGATTATGAATTATTACAGAAACATAGACCGTACTAAAATTCAATTTGATTTTCTTGTGCATCGTCAGGAAAAGGCTGATTATGATGATGAGATATTATCTTTAGGCGGACATATTTATCATATGCCTATGCTGAATCCCTTTTCTAAGGCTTATTTTAATGCGCTTGATGACTTCTTTGATAATCATAAGTACGATATTGTGCATTCACATTTGGATTGCATGAGTGCATATCCTTTGAAAATTGCACAAAAACATGGCGTTAAGGTGAGAATTGCACATTCGCATTCAAAAAGTCAAGATAAAAATTTAAAGTATCCGATTAAGCTTCTTTCAAAACATTTAATTTCTAAGTACGCTACGCATCTTTTTTCTTGCGGTAAAGAGGCAGGAGATTGGATGTTTGGCGGAAATGCATATACTGTCTTAAATAATGCAATTGACGCTGAAGAATATCGGTATGACTGTCAAATAAGAAAACAAGTGCGTGACGAACTGAAAATCAGTAAATCTGATTTTGTAATCGGACATGTCGGAAGATTTAATCCACCCAAAAATCATCCGTTTTTGATTGATGTTTTTAAGAGTGTACATGATAAAAACAGAAATTCCAAACTGCTTCTTGTAGGAACAGGTAACGGACAGAGTAATATAAGAGAAAAAGTTGATAATCTTGCTTTATCGGATTCTGTGATTTTTTTAGGGAACAGGGGAGATGTGAATAGAATACTACAGGCAATGGATGTCTTTTTGTTTCCGTCTTTGTACGAAGGATTAGGTATTGCAGCACTTGAAGCGCAGGCTGCAGGATTGCCGTGTATCATTTCTGACAGTGTTCCGTCTGAATGCAGAGTTACAGACCTTGCAGAGTCGTTAGATTTAAACTTGCCGATTGATGAGTGGGCGGATGTTGTCTTAGAAAAACAAGGTACGATTAGAAAAAACACGATAGATGATATAAAAAAATCAGGCTTTGATGTTAAACAGAATGTTGTAAAGCTTGAAGAATTTTATTTAAATTCGGTTGAGGAATAATAGTTATGAAGACTTTAACAGTATTTACACCTGCCTATAATAGGGCGCATACAATAGGTCGTACATATAAATCTTTGTGTTCCCAAAAATGCAAGGATTTCGTGTGGCTTATAGTTGATGACGGTTCAACTGATAATACGGCTGAATTAGTAAAAGACTGGATGTCCAAAGATAACGGCTTTGAAATTCAGTACATATATAAAGAAAACGGCGGTATGCATACCGCACACAATGTTGCGTATAGAAATATACATACCGAACTCAATACTTGTATAGATTCTGATGACGCTTTATCTGAGAACGCTGTTGAAAAAATTATAAACAAATGGAATCAGGTTAAAAGCAGGGGTTATGCAGGTATTATTGCACTCGACGCCAATATGAATACGGGAAAGGTTATAGGAAAAGGCTTTCCTAAAGATATGACAGAAACCACATTGTCGGGTTATTATGCGTCAGGTGGTTCAGGGGATAAGAAACTTATTTATCGGACTGATATTATTAATTCAGTCCCTGAGTATCCGGTATTTGATAATGAAAAATATCTTGCACTTGCATATAAATATAAGTTGATAGATCAGAAGTATAAACTTGCTGTTTTAAATGAAGTAGTGTGCGATGTAGAATACCAGGAAGACGGTAATTCGCACATTATGTATAAGCAGTACATGAAATGCCCAAAGAGCTTTGCTTTCTGGAGAAAGATACAAATGCAATACAGTGAAAGTTTTGGCAAAAAAATTAAAGCTTGTATTCATTATGTGTCTAGTTCATTAATTGCCCGAAACAAGCACTTTATATCTGAATCTCCTGAAAAAGCCCTTACAATTGTCAGTATTCCTTGTGGTTTTTTCTTAAAATTAGTGATAGTAAAAAAATCTAAATCTTCACATATGCGAGTTGAAGGGAATTAGTTAATGAATGTATTTATTTTTACTCCATTATTGGTTTTATTGCTTTTTTATATTGGCAATATACCAGTGGATCAGTATAATATAACTAGTGAAAGAACGATTGTTCGAGATACTAATAAATTATTTTTTATTCTTGGAACTCTTCTATTAGTGTATGTTTCAGGTCAAAGATATGCATATGGAGATACTGTAACTTATATGCATTTCTTTGAAAATGTGATGCCGTTTAATCAGTGTTTATCAACATTTAAGATAGGTGAAGAATGGCTTTTTAAATTATATTTGTCTTTTTTGCATACATATGTTTCCAGTAATCCCAGAGTGTTTATTGAAATTACATCTTTTTTGACAATTTTTCCATTGATGTATTTTTTGTACAATTATAGTGGTGATTTGAAGTTCGCATTTTATATTTTTGTAACATTTGGTTGTTGGGATCATTCGTTGAATGCTCTTAGACAGTATCTAGTTACATCAATTATTGTTGCTTGCTTTCCTTTGATTGCAAAACGAAGATGGTATATATTCTTTCCGTTAATTTTTGTGGTGGCACAAATACATACATCGGCTTATATATGGTTTGTGTTGTATTTCTTTTTGTATGCAGAAGCTTGGGGTAAAATGACTAAATTAATTATAATATTGTTATTGATAATAGTGGTTGCATCGCCATTTACGGGAGGTTTTATCGATAACCTTATTTCTGATACTGATTATGGAGCAAAATATGTGAATGACGATTGGAATTATAGTATAAATATTTTTAGAGTATTAGTTGCTGCTGTACCGATTGCTATATCATACATAAATAGAGATTTGATGAAGAAAAAATACAAATATTATGATATAGTATTTAATATGAGCCTATTTTTCTTGATGTTCACTACGGCTGGCGTTTTCTCCGCTGTATATGCCAGATTTAATTTATATTTTGAAATATTTGCTGTTACATTATTAGTGTGGAACATTAATGAGATGGTACATATTGAAAAATATCACTGGGTAAAAATTGCATCATACGGTTTGTTTACAATATATTTTTTGTATCAGATGTTGTTTACATATGGCTTAAATTGGCATGAACGATCTTTATTCTTTGTAAATAGTTGGAGTGAGGAATCCTGGATATGACAAAAGTTTTATTTCTTATACCTAATCTTGCACACGGTGGGGCTGAAAAAGTTTTGGTTAATCTCGCCAATAATATGGATAAAACAAAATTTGATGTAACAGTTCAAACTTTGTTTGATGTAGGTGTTAATCGACAGTATCTTAACTCTGATGTAAAATATATCGGCGGGTTCAAGAGAATGCCTCGTGGCAATACATATGTGATGAAACTTTTTTCTCCTGAAAAACTGTTTAAGTATTTTATAAGAGATAACTATGATATTATTGTTTCGTATTTAGAAGGTCCTACCGCACGAATTGTAAGTGGCTGCAATAACCCAAATACTAAGCTTGTCAGTTGGATTCACTGCAAAATGGACAACCCCGCAATCGGTGCAGTAGGTTTTAGAAATTTTGAAGAGGCAAAGAAGTGCTATAACAAATTTGATAATACTGTTTGTGTTTCAAAATGGGTTATGGATTATTTTTCAAAGACATTCGAATTTCAAAAACCTATTCAGGTGCTTTATAACACAATCGAAACAGACAAAATACTTGAGAAGTCTGTTGAACCTGTCGATGATATTAAATTTGACGATGATTGTGTAAATATATGTTCTGTCGGAAAACTTACTGCGTTAAAAGGGTTTGACAGACTACTGAACATACATAAAAAACTCCTTGATGACGGAGTTAAAAATAAAGTTTATTTGTTCGGCATCGGTGAAGAAGAAGGTAGCTTAAAAAAAGCTGCACAGAACCTTGGTGTTGAAAATACATTCCATATGGTTGGTTATAGAATAAATCCGTACAAGTATGTAAAAAATTGTGATTTGTATGTATGTTCATCCCACAGCGAAGGATTCAGTACATCTGTAACGGAGTCACTCATTGTCGGTACGCCTGTTGTGGCTACCCTTTGTTCGGGTATGAAGGAAATGCTCGGCGAAAACAACGAGTACGGTATCGTAACAGAAAATAATGAAGATGCACTTTATGAGGGCATTAAAAAAATACTGACAACGCCTGATTTGCTTAAAGCTTATGCCGCAAAAGCAAAAGAGCGTGGTAAAGCTTTCAGTACCGAAAAAACAGTAAAAGCTGTTGAAGAAATGTTGAGTGCTTTATGATGAGTGATTTAATAAGTGTAATTGTTCCGGTATATAATTTAGAGAATTATATTGTAAGAACCTTAGATAGTATTTTATCTCAGACTTATAAAAACATTGAAATTATAGTTGTTAATGACGGTTCAACTGATTCATCTGCTAAAATTATTGATGATTATGCCGATTTGCATAGAGGTGTAATCAAGATTTTACATATCAAAAACAGCGGTGTGTCGGTTGCGAGAATGAAAGGTGTTTTGGCGGCTAAGGGCGATTGGATAGGTTTTACTGACGGTGATGATGTAATAGAACCTGATATGTATGAGAGATTGTTTGATAATGCCCAAAAATATAATGCTGACATATCACATTGCGGTTATCAGATGATCTTTTCTGACGGTAGAATAAATTATTTCCATAATACCGATAAAATTAGAATACAGGATAAAGACACGGGTATAAAAGATTTACTTGACGGTTCAATAGTAGAGCCAGGACTATGTAATAAACTTTATAAATCTTCACTTTTTAGCGATTTTTTTGATAAAGTAGACTTGAATATAAAAATCAATGAGGATTTATTGTGGAATTATTATTTATTTTTAAAATCCAAAAAATCGGTTTTTGAAGATTTTTGCCCGTATCACTATATTGTTCGTATGACTTCCGCATCAAGACAAAAGTTGAATAAAAATTTAATATTTGATCCAATAAAAGTAAAAAAAATAATTCTTGACAGCATTGATGTTAACTTAAAAGAAAAAGGTGAAGCTGCTTATTTGAGCACATGTATAAATGTTTATTCAACTATTGCGTGTGCTGATAAAGATATAAGAAAAAACTTTTTTAATGAAAAGAAGACAGTTAGGCATATTATTGTCAATAAGAAGAATAAAATCTCTCTTTTGAGCAAGAAAACAAGATTTCTTGGAAATGTAATTACTTATTTGCCTTTTTTATTTGATCCAATGTATAGATTTTATTCAAAGCATTTTCAGAAAAAATTGTATGAATAGGTGAAGTTTATTATGAACCCGCTGATAAGTGTAATAGTTCCGATTTATAATGTTGAAAAATACCTTGCAAGATGTGTTGACAGCATTGTAAATCAGACATATAAAAATCTTGAAATAATCCTTGTTGATGACGGTTCACCTGACCGTTGTCCTCAGATGTGTGATGATTATGCCGAAAAAGACAGCCGAATCAAGGTTGTTCATAAAAACAACGGTGGACTTTCCGATGCCAGAAATGCAGGAATGGCTGTTGCAACAGGTGAGTATATCAGCTTTATTGACAGCGATGATTATGTCTCTGATGACTTTTTTGAATGTCTGTTGGATGTTATGAACAAAGAAAACAGCGATATTGCTGAGTGCAGTGTTGTAAAATTCTATGAGGATAACCACTTTGATGAGTTTAACGATGATTTATTGGAAAAAACATATGATGCTCAGGACGCAATGTCTGCGTTGATTGCGGAAAATCCGTTTCATCAGCATGTCTGGAACAAGCTTTACAAAACAGAACTTGTCAAAGATATTCCGTATGCTGTCGGTAAACTGAATGAGGATGAATTTTGGACTTATCAGGTATTTGGCAGAGCAAACAAGGTTTCAAAGCTCAATAAAACTATGTATTATTATTTCCAGAGAAACAGCAGTATTATGGGCGTTGGCTATAATATTCGTAGGTTAGATGCACTTGAGGGCAAAGCTAACCGGCAAAAATATATTGAGAACAATTTTCCTGAACTCAGTACGCAAGCAAAGATTGATTTGTATGGTTCATGTATGTTTGCCTATCAGTCTGTGTTGAAATTTATGTCAGGTGCAGATAAGAAAAAGGCTATCAGCATAATAAAAAAGTATAAAAAGAATTGTAATTTGTCTTTTGATGAAATAAATACAATAAAAGACAGTTCTAAAAAATATTTTATGCTTGCAAAGTTTAATTTTTATCTTTGCTGTAAGATAAAATCAGTTTTAAAAATTGGATTTTAATGAGGTTTTTATGAAAACAGTATTGTATATGCATGGCGGAAGTGGAAATCACGGATGTGAGGCACTCGTCAGGACTACAACTAAAATTGCAAAAGATGCAACCGGTTCGGATGTAATTCTTTGGTCGCAAAATGTGTCAGAGGATTACAAGTATGGTGTTTCAAATGTTGTTGACGAAATCGTTGCCACTGATGAGGTGAACAAGAAAAGTCTTTCATTTTTGTGGTCATATTTTAAATTTAAAATCTTAAAAAAAAGCGATGCTTTACATAAATTGTTTATAAAAAAGCTTTTCAAGGATTCTGTCGCAATTTCAATAGGCGGTGACAATTATTGCTATCCGTGGTCTGCTAAACAGGGAGTTGAGCTTGACAAAGAGATAAGACAGTATTGTAGAAAAAATGTGTTCTGGGGTTGTTCAATTGAAGAAGAATTTATGACTCCCGAAGTTGTTGAGGATTTGAAAGGTTTTGATTTAATCACCGTTAGAGAACCGCTTTCTTATGAGGTGCTGAAGAATTACGGCATTTCCGCTGTTCAGGTTGCAGATCCAGCATTTTTGCTTAATAAAAAAGAACTTCCGCTTCCAAAAGGATTTGTTGAAGGAAATACAGTAGGTATTAATATTAGTCCTCTTATTAACGATTACGAGAATGGTGACAGTATTGCTTTTAACAACTATGTAAAGTTGATTGAGTACATTTTGTCCGAAACCGATATGAGTATCTGTTTGATTCCCCATGTTGTGTGGGAGTACAATAACGATAGAAAACCTCTTAATTCTTTGTTTGAAAAATTCAAAGACACAAACAGAGTTATTTTGCTTGAAGATCACAATTGTGAAGAACTAAAAGGGTTTATCAGCAGATGTAGATTTTTTGTAGGTGCAAGAACACACGCAACGATTGCGGCATATTCAACTTGTATTCCGACTCTTGCAGTAGGTTATTCAATCAAGTCAAGAGGTATTGCAACAGATTTATTCGGGTCATATGAGAACTATGTTGTTTCTGTCCAGAATATGAAAAATGATTCTGAGCTTACAGATGCTTTTAAATACATTTTTGATAATGAAAGCCAAATAAAAAATACTTTGAACGATATAATTCCTAAATACAAGAAAAAGGCAGGTATTGCAGTCGGTGAACTTAGAAATTTAAAATAACCTTTTATTGTATTTTATATTTGAGAGAATATTTATTTTGAAAGGATAAACACGATGATTTCAATTAACGACAAAGCTAATTGTACCGGATGTGGCGCTTGTTATAGCATCTGTCCTAAAAAAGCAATAACTTTGAAAGAAGACTTTTCAGGTTTTAAGTATCCGACTGTTAATGTTGACAAATGTGTTAATTGTAACCTTTGTGAGAAAGTATGCCCTGAAATAAACACGGTGTGTACAGATAATAGCTATGCTGAACCGATTGTTAAAGCTGCATGGAATTTGGATAATGATATAAGAGTAAAGAGTACATCAGGTGGAGTCTTTTCAGCAATAGCTGAAAAATTTATTTCAAATGGCGGTTATATAGTGGCAGCTGAGTTTGTTGAAAATTTTAGAATTCAGCACACGATAATTTCTGATAAAAAAGATATAAATAAACTCAGACAAACCAAATATGCACAAAGTGAGTTGTCTGATTTATTTGTTAAAATAAAAAAGTTACTTTATGAAGATAATTATGTTATGTTTGTAGGTACACCATGTCAGGTTGCCGGTTTAAAAAATTTTTTACTAAAAGATTATGAGAAACTTTTGACAATTGATTTGGTTTGTAGGGGAGTAATTAGTCAAAAAATATATATAGACTATCTTAAATCAGTTGAAAGACATACCAAATCGAAAATTACAGAAATTCAGTTTAGAAATAAGGATTTAGGCTGGAATAGTTCAACAACTAAGATTTCTCTTGAAGATGGATCATTTTATCGAAAAGAACGATGGCTTGATGAGTATATGATTGGTTATTTAAAACATAATCTATATTTAAGGCCTTGTTGCTACGAATGTGATTTTAAGAAAATACCTCGTGTTTCAGATATTTCATTGGGTGATTATTGGGGATTTGACAAGTATTATGATGTTTCTGATGACAATGGTGTTTCGGTAGTGCTATTGAACTCCTCCAAAGGGCAAAGTTTCTTTGAAAAAATCAGTGATAAGTTATTTTCTATGGACACACCTTTAGAACAAATTATTAAGGAGAATCCGTGCTTAGTAACTCCTGTTGCCAAAGGGAAATACAGTGATGTTTTTTATAAAAAATTCGGTAAAACAGATTTTATTGATTTAATTCATAAAATTGATGAAAAAGATTATTATAAAAAGCTTAACTTCAAAGAAAAAGTTTATTACATTTTAAGGGAAAAGATAAAGTTATGGCGATAAATCAAAGAAAAGCTGGTTCTATACTCTCTTATATTTACATATTTCTCAGCAATACAATTTCGCTGATATATACTCCGATTATGCTAGGAATATTAGGTCAAAGTGAATATGGACTTATTGGAACAGCAAATTCAATTACATCATATTTAAGCTTATTAAGTATGGGAATAGGTGCATCATATGTTAGATTTAACGCACAGGCAAGAGCTACGGGTGACAAGGAAAAAGAATATAGAACTAATGGTATGTTTCAAACAATATACATTGTCATTTCGATTATTACCCTAATAGTTGGTATGGTTCTTGTTTTTTTATCGCCATATATTTTTCAGGCGAATTATTCTGATACTCAATTAGAGGAAATAAAGTCGATTATGATATGTACTGTTATACAGTTCGTAATCACATTTTTATTTAATACCACGGCTATGACGATTCAAGCATATGAAAGATTTGTGTTTATTAGATTGTGTTTGATTATCGCTTGTGTATTACAACCGTGTATTAATTTATTGTTGCTTTATCACGGCGGAAATGTTGTAACAATTTCAGTTGCAACTCTTGTTATAAGTTTTTTGACGTATGTAGTTTATTATTGTTATGCAAAAAAAGTGTTGGATCTAAAATATAAATTTGATAATTTTGACAAGAATTTATTTAAAAATATTTTTGTGTTTTCGGCTTTTCTGTTCCTAAATACGATAACTGATCAGTTGACTTTCTCAACTGATAACATTATTTTAGGTATTTTTTCAGGTTCGATAATGGTTGCCATTTACTCTGTAGGTTCTAATTTTAAAAATTATTTTATGGCATTCTCAACTTCAGCATCAAGTGTATTTGCACCTAAAATTAACAAAATTATAGCAGAAAGCGGACCTGATGATGAAACTAACGAGATTTTTATCAGAATTGGAAGAATACAGTTTTACATTGTAACTTTAATTCTTTTGGGATATATTTTTTTGGGACGACAGTTTGTGTATTTATGGGTAGGTAATGAATATAGTGACGCATATTGGATTGGATTATTACTTATGATTTCTGTGTATGTACCGTGTTTTCAAAATATAGGTCTTGAAATACAGAAAGCAAAGAATATGCATAAAGCGAGAAGTGTTGTATATTTTCTTATTGCTATTGTGAATATTATAATTACTATACCGCTTTCACTTTTATACGGTGGAATTGGTGCTTCATTTGCAACTTGTTTGTGTATGTTTATCGGCACCGTTATATTTATGAATATTTACAATTATAAAAAGGTCGGTATTGATATTCCTGCTTTTTGGAAAAGTATATTTCGAATCTTGCCGGGTATGATTATTCCTATTGTGTATGGTGTTTTTATAAATTGCTTTATAAATATAAATTCATATTGGAACTTGCTGTTTGTAATACTGGGTTTTGTTTTAGTTTATTTTTTGTCATGTTGGTTTTTTTCGATGAATCATTATGAAAAAGATATCTTTTCAAAACCTTTGAAAAGATTTTTAAAAAAGTAAATATGGATTAATGTTGGGATTGTTTTATTATGCGTTTATTATTATCATTTATTAGGTTTATTCCGATATTATTGTTTTATCCTATATATAGAAACAATATTTTGTTGCAAGAAGATGTTGTCAGGTGGACAAAATCAGAATGCTCGTATTTAAAAAAAATTATAATTTTGTTATCAGAATATAAAGAATTTCGAAATTTATTCATATATAGGAACAGGTATGCAAAACCGCATCGATTGTTTTGTAAGTGGGTAGCTTTATGGTATCCTCCTGAAAAAACATTGTATATAGAGTGTCCTGATATCGGTGGTGGCTTTTATATTCAACACGGGTTTGCAACATATATTGCAGCTAAGAAAATAGGTAAAAATTTTTCTGTTAATCAACAGGTTACTATTGGATATAATGATGATATGAAATCTCCGATTATTGGGGACAATGTCATGATTATGTGTGGAGCAAAGGTTTTAGGTGGAATTACAATTGGTAATAATACTCGAATTGGAGCTAATGCAGTAGTGATAAGAGATTACAAGAGAGGATATGGAGTTCTAGTTGGAGTTCCTGCCGTACCGAAAAATGAGTCAACAAAAGAGCGATTAAAAGCATTGAATATTGATTTTGATGAGTCACTTTTTTAGCAAGGAGAAGAAATGCAGAATTTAGAATTAATATCTGTAATTGTACCGGTATATAACGTTGAAAAATATATCAGAGAATGTCTTGATTCAATTGTAAATCAAACCTACAAGAACTTACAGATTATTCTTGTAGATGACGGCTCAACTGACAATTCGGGCAAAATTTGTGATGAATTCGCAAAGAAAGACAGTCGTATTACAGTTGTTCATCAAGAGAATCAGGGTGCAGGTGCCGCTAAAAACACAGGCCTTGAATTGATTGAAGGTGAATACTTTTCAATAATTGACAGTGATGATTATATAGATTTATCTATGTACGAAAAAATGGTTTCTTTGATGAAACAATATGATTCTGATATTGTGCAATGTTTATTTAAGCAGGTGTATGTAAATAAAATTATCATGAGGCAGTATTCAACTCTCAAAAAATCGTGCACAGTGTTAACCCGGCAAAAATATTTGCAACACTTTTTATCTGATTGGAAGTTTGCTGTTTTTTGGAATAAGCTTTTTAGATCTTCATTATTAGATAACATAAGATTTCCAGTAGGCAGAAAAATTGATGATGAGTTTTTTACATATAAGCTTGTATGTAATGCAAAAAGGATTGTAAATACTACAGAACCCTTTTATTTTTACAGAATGAGAAAATCAAGCGTTATGAATAATAATGTGAAAAATAGATTGATTTATGATCGAATAGATTGTTTTGTTGAGAGATATGAATATGTAAGCAGTAGATTCCCGAAACTTCGAAAGACATATTACAATAAATTGTCCGATTCTTTACTTTTCTATAGGTCACAATTGACTGATGTAAGCGAAGAATTAAACGCTTTAATTAAAAAATATCCTTATAAACAACCCGGAATTCTGATTAAAGTCTTTAATAAATTTTCTAAAAAAAAGGGTACAGAACGGTTCGAAGAAAACAAAAATCTGATATTATTCGAGTGAGTTAGCTATGAAATTAACCGAGTATTACAATATAATCAGAAATAAAGTTATGATTAAAAAGGTGCAGGGCAAAGTGTACTTGTCTGATATTTCGCTTATATCTATGAATTGTATCGGCGGAACTTTTTATCATGATATGAATTGCAAATTCTTAACCCCTACGGTAAATCTCTTTTTTACAGCAAGCGATTTTATTAAATTTGTAAATGATCTTGATTATTATTTATCTTTTACACCTGTAGTTGAAATGGGTGAGAAGTATCCGATTGGAACACTTGATGACATAAAGATATTTTTTATGCACTATGATTCGTGTGAAGATGCTTTACAAAAATGGGAAGATAGAAAGAAAAGGGTTAATCCCAAAAAAATATTTGTAATTATGGTTGAACAGAATGGGTTCTCAAAGGAGGACTTCGAAAATTTCAAAAAAATTAAATATCCGAAGATTCTCTTTGTAAATAACAAAGTGTATGAATGTGAAGACTCGGTTTATTTTTCTCAATACGAGAATTGTGAGTATCTGCCGGATATAATACAGGGCAGGCGTTATTACAAAGACGGAATTCTAATCAAAGCAATCAGGAAAGCGTTTGAGTGATTATGGATAAAATAAGTATAGTTGTAGCAGTTTATAATGCTGAGAAAACGCTGAAAAAATGCGTGGATTCTCTCATTGGACAAACTTTAAAAAATACGGAAATAATTCTGGTAAACGATTGTTCAAAAGACAACAGTAGCAGTATATGTAAACAGTATGAGTCAGAATATTCTAATGTAATTGCTATAGATAATCCTTATAATGTAGGCGTTTCTGCAACACGAAATAACGGGATTGAAAAAGCAAAGGGAGATTACATTTGTTTTGTAGACAGTGATGACTATGTTGAATCCGATTACCTTGAACAATTGTTGAATAATTTTAAAAAGTATAATACAGTGCCAATTTGTGGATTTATATATCACGATGAGGTTAATCATTGCAAACCTGTTAAATATTCTTGGAGCGGCGGAGAAGAAAAGGTAAGCCTGGGCGACGCCTTTAAGCTTAATGCAGAGCTTTACCTTACCGCTTTGTGGAATAAACTGTTTGATATGCAGATTATTGAAAAGTTCAATGTCCGGTTTGACGAGAATTTGTCGATGGGTGAGGATTTAAGATTTTCAGTAGAATATTTTGAAAAATCTGATACAGAGTTTGTTTATGTTTTTTCTGCGCATCTGTATCATTATACAAAATTATCAGAAAATACGCTTATGTCAGATTTTGCAAGAGGTAATGCTGAAGATGGAATCAAAAGTTTAAAAATGATTTACGATTTAGCTGTAAAATACAATTCGGATGCTGAACTTGAATATAATAAAGCTGTTAAAAATTTAAAAGATAATTATATCTATTTCCTTGTTAGAGATAAAAAATACAGTTGGAAACAACAGCTTAAAAAAATAAGAGGATTTTCTGAAAAATATACATTGTTGACTTTTTTTGTTGATAAATTAAAAGCTGTAAGAGAAAAATTTGTTTAATTTATTCTTGGAGGAATTGACTGCAATGCCTACACTAAGATAAATACAGTTATTTGAATTGCAGATGTTAAAAGATGTAGTAAAAGTATGTGATGACAATAATATTACATACATACTTTCATCAGGTACTTTGCTTGGAGCTGTAAGACACGGTGGATTCATTCCGTGGGATGACGATATTGATATATATATATATATATGCCACTTTCGGATTATAAAAAGTTTTTGAAAATAGCACAGCGTGAGTTGTGCGAAAAGTATTTTGTCCAAAACTACAAAACAGATAA
>UMBR01077012.1_pt1 | contig 19733 bp, 13 predicted proteins | sample 1964011 | NCBI WGS metagenome assembly UMBR01 (sample SAMEA4835946, study PRJEB28245) | human gut metagenome | biome: gut microbiome; material: fecal sample | place: Denmark | collected 2008
TGGCATAGTGTGCCCGCGTGTTTATCCGCGCAAAAAAATTGCTTCAAGGATGCGTCAACACGCATTTTTGATACAGACAGTCTACGAAAAGCAAGGCTGTCACAGAATATTAAGGGAGGTTTTTTCATGAAGAAGCTGACTGCTCTCCTGCTCGCCATCGCAATGATGGTGACCTGCACCCTGTGCGCTGTCGCCGAAGACGGCAAGACGTACATGGCTGTCTGCATCGCGTCCGAGCCTGATACGCTTGACCCGGCGCTGAACTCCGCTGTGGACGGCGCGACGATGGTCGCTCACCTGTTCGCAGGCCTGTCCACTTGGGCGCAGACCGACGACGGCAAGCTGGAAATCCTGCCGGACTGCGCGGTGGAACTGCCTGATCCGGTGGTCAATGACGACGGCACGGTGACGTACACCTACACGCTCGTTGACGGCCTGAAGTGGTCCGACGGCAAGGATTTGACCGCCAAGGACTTCGAGTTCGCGTGGAAGCGCGCTGCTTCCTCCGAGCTGGGCGCGGACTATGGCTACATGTTTGAAGTCATCAAGGGCTACACTACGGACGGCTCCGACCCCAAGGCGGAAAACCTCGCTGTGACCGCCGTGGACGAAAAGACCCTGACCGTTACCCTGAACAACCCCGTTGCCTACTGGAACGAGCTGCTCGCCTTCCCGGCGTACATGCCCGTCCGTGAGGACGTCGTCGCCAACGAAGCGTGGGCGACCGATCCTTCCACCTACATCGGCAATGGCCCGTACACCATGACCGCGTGGGAACACAACAGCAAGATCACCCTGACCAAGAACCCCTACTACCATGCGGTGGACAAGGTCACGATGGACGAGCTGGACTTCTACCTCTCCGACGACGCGAACAACATGCTGGCGAACTTCCAGAAGGGCGACTGGCAGCTGATCGACGACGTTCCCACCTCTGAAATCGCTTCCCTGAAGGAACAGTATCCGACGGAATTCGTTATTGCCGGTCAGATTGGTACCTACTATGTCTGCTGGAACATCAACGAAGAAATCCTGCCCGCTGACGTGCTCGCGAACATGACCCCCGAAGAAGCGGAAGCGGCGCGCGCAGAAATCCGTCAGGCGATTGGTCTGCTGTTCGACCGCAACTACATCGTTGAAGAAATCGGTCAGGCGGGTCAGGTGCCTGCGTCCAGCTTCGTTCCTATGGGCATGACCGATGCGGACGGCTCTGAGTTCTACAAGAACGCGGGCCATGTGGAAGGCATCACCGGCTACTACGACGTGACCGACGACGAAGACGTCTACATGGCGAACTTCGACAAGGCGGTTGAAACCCTGAAGAAGTATTACACCTACGACGAGGCGAACGCCGTCTTCACCAACTTCCCGTCCCTGACCTACCTCTACAACACCTCCGAAGCCCACAAGGCGATTGGCGAATACCTCCAGAGCGCGGTTTCTGCGGTCGGCATCACCATGAACCTGAACAACCAGGAATGGAACACCTTCCTGAACACCCGTAAGTCCGGCGACTACTCCATTGCCCGCAATGGCTGGATTGCCGACTACAACGACCCGATCTGCTTCCTCGACATGTGGGTGACCGGCTCCGGCAACAACGACGTGCAGTTCGGCAAGGGCGCGAATGCGGATCTGAAGATCTACAACCTCGACCTGACCCCCTACGGCTACGACGTGAAGGTGGAGAACGGCACTTGGGCGGAAACCTATGACGTGCTGATTTCTGCTATCAAGAGCTGCACCGACAGCGCGAACCGTTATGCCATGATGCACATCGCAGAAGATATGCTGATGAATACCGGCTGCATCGTGCCGCTGTACTACTACACCGACATCTACATGCTCGACGACTCCGTGCAGGGCTTCTTCTCCAACCCGCTGGGCTACAAGTACTTCATGCACTGCACCATCGCCAAGTAATTCCATCCAAGTTTGGACAAATCCACGGGCGAATCGGCTTCAAAACCGGTTCGCCTTTTTTCGTATGTTGGAAAGATGTACTTTGCCATCCTTGGCAACCGATATTTCCTGCCTTGGAAAGGTGCAGCCGGCGGAAAACATGCGCGAATTGACGGGAAAACTGCGTGAATGCAGGAATTTTCAGCAGGAAAAGGGCAGGGAAACGTCCAATTAATCCATTGAATGGCGGTGGCGAACAGCGCTTGCCAATGGTATACTGAAACCAGAAGGGCGATTTCTATGGAAAAAAAGCCCGCGGAAGCGATCAGCAAGGAGGAAGAAGCATGAAGCGAATCGCACGATGGAGCACCATTTTCCTGCTCTTATGCAGCATCATTTGGGCGGGTACAGCATCGGCGACCATGATTGTGGAAAACAACATGAGTGCGCTGAACACACTGAACACCATCGACAAGAACCAGACACCACAGGGCAAGGACTCGGCGCTGGAGCGGCTGGCGAAAGAAATCGGCGCTGGCATATGGGACAATACGGACTGGGATGACCCGGCGTTTCAGGAGAACATCAAGCAACTTGGCATCAACGTGTTGAAAAAGGACACGCAGCCGCCGGAAGCCTTCATCGGCGACGCGATTTTTGACCATCTGGGCGACACAGAGTTCAATGCGCCGGAAATGAACGGCAATCTGCTGGTTCTCGGCGGGCTGAACGCCAATCTGCCGTCCGGCAAAATCGACCGCCTGTATGTGCTGTCGGACGAGGACGTTCGCCTGAACATCGGCGCGGCGGCAGATGTTCAGGAGCTGATTCTGGGCGCATCGGGGAATGTGTCGCTGAACGGCGAGGGCAATGTCCGCTCCACCATCGTGGTGGACAAGCCGATGAATCTCGATATCGGGATTGCGACGAACCTCGTGAACCTGACGGATGACCCGCTGCCGACGGGCGATATTGTGCTGAATCCGGGCAAGAACGCGCTTGTGCCGGGGCAGCAGCTGCATATGGGCAGCGAGCTGAAGGTGGAGAAGAAAATCAGCCTGACCGTGCGCTTCCGCCTTGTTGACCAGAGCGCCAAGGACATGCAGCTGGAAACGGCGGATTGGGATGGCGCGCTGCTGACCGAAGCGACGGTGCAGTACACGGGCGACAGCTGCCCGATGGGCGCGGTCAACATGATGGACAGCATCGAGGCGGCGTTTGCGGAGAAGTATCCGGATTTGCAGGAGCAGTATGTGCTGCTGCCGGAAATGCGCAGCGCAGACCCGTGGAGCAAGGTCTACCGCCTGAATGGCGGCGAATCCTGCTTTGCCGTGGCGGAAAATTATGTCTATCTCTCCCGCGAGGGCGATGTTGCGTTCCCGCTGACGGATGACAGCACGCTGGTAGCGGAATTCCCGGTGTACGTCTACCGCTATGGCGAGCAGGACGGGCGCATCACCTACCGCGTTCGCATCAGCGGCGCGCGCCCGGATTACTTCACGCCGAGCCTGACCCTGCGCAGCGGCGCCGTGGCGAGCTTCACCTTCGATAAGGAGCGCGGCGAGTGGGTGACGCAGTTCAAGCGCAGCGACTTCGGCGCGGACGAGCGTGCCCTCATTCACCTGACGGGACTGCGCGGCGAGGAGACGGACGCATTCCTGCCCGTAACGGGGCGCGAAGAAAAGCGCATCGTTACGCTGACGTGGACGGCGGACACGCAGCGCGTGACCATCGACGCGCAGAACGTCCTCTGGGGCAGCGACATGCCGGCGGAGGGCAACGACCTGCTGTGCCGCGCGGGTGAGCAGGTGACGGTGCAAATCGCGCCCGCAGCGGGCTATCGCGGCATCCACGTTTTCCAGAGCGACCCGGCTGTTTCCCTGAGTATCAGCGAGGGGAACGACGCGGTTTCCTTCCTCATGCCCTACGCGCCGCTGACCTTGACGCTGACGGCGGACAAGCTTTATACCGTCACGATGGACACGGCAGGCGGCGATCCGATCCGTCCCATCCAGTACACGGTGGAATCGGAAGCGTTCCAGCTGCCGACCCCGGTTCGCACGGGCTACATCTTCCTTGGCTGGACGGGCGAGGGCATCACCGAACCGCAGAAAACCATTGAAATCCCGCAGGGAAGCACGGGCGACCGCACTTACACCGCGAACTGGCAGGTGATTGAATACACCATCATTACGCTGCTGGAAGGGGGCAATGCGGGCTCGTCGCAAGTGTATTTCTACACGGTGGAGCAAACCGTAACGCTGCCGACCCCGACCCGCACGGGCTACACGTTCCTTGGCTGGACAGGCGAGGGCATCACGACGCCGCAGCCGAACGTGACCATCCCGAAGGGTTCGACGGGCGACAAGACGTATATCGAGAACTGGAAACTGACAGAATACAACATCACCATGGATTTGAACGGCGGCAGCGGCGAAACAACTCTGCTTTACACCGTGATAGATGATGAGTTTGCCCTGCCAACCCCGACCCGCAACGGCTACGAGTTTGTCGGCTGGACGGGCGAGCGCATCACGACGCCGCAGACAAGCGTCAAAATTCCGAAGGGTTCGACGGGAAACAAGGCGTATACCGCAAACTGGAAGGTGATTGAATACACCATCACACTGGACACGAACGGCGGCCCAGTCGTGTCTCCGATAAAATACACCGTGGAGGATACCTTCACCCTGCCTTACATTTTCCGTCCGGGCTACGAATTTGCCGGCTGGACCCTCGATGGCAGCGGTATGCTCCCTTTCACGCCGCTCATTATTTACCCTGGCACAACCGGCGACCTCCATTACAAGGCGGAGTGGCGTTTGGCGGAGTACACCATCACCATGGATTTGGACGGCGGCAGCGGTCAAGAAAAGGTGGTTTACACCATAACGGATGAGGATTTCGAGCTGCCAACCCCGACCCGCAACGGCTACGAGTTTGTCGGCTGGACGGGCGAGCGCATCACGACGCCGCAGACAAGCGTCAAAATTCCGAAGGGTTCGACGGGGAACAAGGCGTATACCGCAAACTGGAAGGTGATCAGATACACCATCACACTGGTCACGAACGGCGGCGCAGTCATAGCTTCGATACGCTACACCGTGGAGGATTCCGTCACCCTGCCCATCCCTCCCGACCGTCCGGGCTACGAATTCTCCGGCTGGGTCCTCGATGGCAGCGGTCAGTTCCCTTCAACGCCGATGATTATCCCCGCAGGCTCAACCGGCGACCGCCTTTACAAGGCGGAGTGGCGTGTGGCGACGTACACCATTACCTACGTGAGCCACGGCAAAGCATATAATTGGGTTCAATACACCATCAACAACCAAGTTTATTTCGGGACACCGGAAGAAGACCCGTCCTACTACCTCCCGGGCTATACCTTTGTAGGTTGGAAAATCGACGGCGTAGAAGGAACGCCGCGCTCCTACATGCTGCCCAAGGGCTCGTATGGCAATCGAACGGCGACCATGCTTTGGGAGGCAATTCCGTAAGCGTAAACAAGGAGAACAAGGAGGGGATGCGCATTGGACTACCTCAGCGTAAAGGAAATAGCGGAGCTGTGGGGCGTTTCCATCCGCATGGTGAATTACTACCTGAATACCGGGCGGATTCAGGGGGCAATCCGGAAATCGGGCGGGTGGCTGATTCCGGCGAATACGCCGCATCCGGCGGATTTGCGCAAGAGCGGGCAGCGCGGGCAGGAAAAAATCCCCCCGCGGATGGCAAAGTGCTATATGCCGCTGATTTCCCGCCCGTGCGACAACGGCTTCCAAAATCTCCTGCTGACCATGCCCGACGAGGAAGAACGCGACATCACCCGCGCCATGCACCACTATTTCCGCGATGAGCACGAGGAAGCCCGCGAAATCAGCGAGAAATACCTGACGAGCAAGTGCCCCGAAATCCGCCTGTCCGCGCTGATTACCAACACGATGGCGATGCTGCAGACGGGGGATGCCGCCAAGTGCCGCCGGAATCTCGAAATGATTCAGCGGGACGGGCAGCGCGCAAACGATGATTCGTGGCGGCTGTACAGCAGCATTACCGACGCGCTCATCAGCGTGTTCTTCCACTCCGAGAAGCTCGACTTGACCCCTATCCGCCCCGCTATCGGTATTCTTCCGCCCGGAATGCAGTATTTTGCCATGTACGCCATCGCCCACGCGCTCTACATCCGCCGCGAATACGAACACGCGATGGGCATTGCCGAATCCGCCCTGCTGATGGCGGGCACGCGCTACCCCATTGACAGCATCTACCTCAACATCGTCCTGTGCATGATTTGCATGAGCCTGAAGCAGGATGAACGCGCGGAGCAGAAGTTCGACGCCGCGTGGAGCATCGCCAGCCGCGAGGGGTACATCCACCCGTTTGTGGAGCATCACGGCATTTTGCAGGGGCAGGTGGAGCGCGCGCTGCGCAAGCAGGAGCCGGAAACGTACAACAAGATTGTGCAGTCGGTCTACCGCTTCAGCCGCGGGTGGATGAAAATTCACAACCCCGTGTCGACGCTGCAGGTGACCGACGCGCTCACACCCTACGAGTTTTCGATTGCCATGCTTGCCGCGAAGGGTCGCAGCAACAAGGAAATCGCCGCGCTGATGGGCGTTTCCGTCAACACGGTGAAGTCGTACATGGAGAGCATCTTTGAGAAGCTGCAAATCTCCAGCCGGAATGAAATCGACGCGTATGTGAATCGGTAATATCAACAAAAGCACGCACTCCGAATGTGGAATGCGTGTTTTTGTATTCGGATTTTTCATTACAGAAAAAATATGTGAAAATTGAGGAAAATGCTTGACAAATAGAGAAAAAACGGATACGATACACACAAGGAGGTTGAGAAACATGGGTTTTGTGATTGCTTTGGTTGCAATTGCAATCAACGTTGCATTTGCAATGTATGCGGGCGGCATTGCTGAGCAGAAAGGGTACAGCAAAGGGAACTGGATTGCCGTGTGCATTATCTTTGGCATCTTCGGCTACATCCTCATTGCTGCTTTGCCTGATTTGGAACTGCGTGCAGCATTAGAAAATATAGAGAAAAAACTTGTAAAAGATAAAAACGACAACTATCTGCCGCGCAGTAGCAGTAGCAATAGCAATAGCAATAGCAGTAGCAATAGCAGTAGCAGTAGCAATAGCAGTAGCAATAGAAATAGCAATAGCAGTAACAGTAACTGCACAATCAAATCGCTTTCGGAAATGACGCCGTTAGCAGACTACTGGACATGCAAGTATTGCGGCTTAGACAACCCGAAGGAAGCGCGCTACTGCCAGCACTGCGGTGGATACAGGTGAATAAAAATCAGCCGCGACGAGCATATTCACTCGTCGCGGCTGTGTTTATCTATGCGCTTCCTTATTCTGATACATCCGCGCGTCCGCCCGCGCCAAGGACTCCGCCAACTCATCCGTTGACGGATTAAAATGCGAACAGCCCACCGATACCATCGGCAGAACCGGATTCTCCGCCCGCGCCGCATCCATCAGGTGCTGGAAAATCTCCGTCATGGTGTTGTATTGCGCGTTCCGCCGCGTCAGTATCACGCAGAACTCGTCGCCGCCGATGCGGAAGCACGTCCCGTAATTCCCGTACGCGCGGCGGATGCAGCCGGCAATCGTCCGCAGGCAGGCGTCGCCCATCAAGTGCCCATGGCAGTCGTTGACGTCCTTGAAGCGGTCAACGTCGAACATCAGGATGGTAGCAGGCACGCGCAGGCGCGCCAGATAATGCTCATAGCCCAAGCGGTTGACAAGCTGCGTCAGCCCGTCGGTTTGCAGTACCATGTCGCTGGAGAATTTCGACATCATCAGCGCACCGCAGCTGATGGTAATCCAGTCGATTTTGACCATCGGCAGGAACAGCTGCACCATCAGCCCTAACAGCACGAACAGCGTCGCGAGCAGCAGCTGTGTGCCGCCGGTGTACTGGTAGGCGCGGCAGGCGAACCAAATCTGCACGAGGAAGAACACCGTGCTGCCCCCGTAGGCGAGCATGTAGAGCACGTAGAGCAACCCGTGGTGATAGAAATTCTGCCCATCGACATAGAATATCAGCCCTGTGAACGCCGAGAGCAGCACCAGCAGCGCGTGGAAGCCCGCAAGGCACAGCAGCCTGTGTACCACTTTCCGCGGGCAGGGATGGATGACGCAGCCCGCGAACAGACCGATTAGCGGCGCAAGCGAAAGTTCGATGGTCTTGACGGCGATATGCAGCGGAATCAGCGCGGGCGGCGTGCCATCCATCTGCACGCCCGACCACTCACACAGCGCGCAAATGGCGATGGTGGCGTACAGGCCGCCGCAGAGCAGGTTTCGGATCTTGGATTGGCTGATGTCGCCGCGCAGGGAGAAGAGCATAATCGCCATGGCGAAGACGCTGAGAGCAATATTTGCCGTGTATAATTCATTCATGCTGATTGTGGAGGCGGTTGACAAGCAATCGCGGCAGATAAGTTTGAAAAGGGCAAATTCCCCCTTCTTATAATAATGATACCACGAAAAAAAGAGGATGAAAAGTTGGTTACATAGGGGAAATTGCAAATGTGGCAGATTTCAACAAATGCGGGGAAATGGTTACATGGGGCGTCTCCCATCCCCACGAAAAAAGGGACTGACCGAAGCCAGTCCCTTTGATGATTATTCGTATTCACAAACGCTTGCCCAGCGGATGAGCAGGTCGCGCTCTTCGGGCTTGCCCTTGAGGGACTGGCTCGCGGCGACGATCGGAATCCACTGCTGGACGTACTGCTTGGCGGTGTCGCTCTTCTTGCAGAAGAGGGAGAGGTACTTTTCCGCCAGCGCTTCCTTGCCTTCGAGGACGAAGAGCAGGTAGGTGCGGGCAACATCAGCGGACGCGTTGCCCTGCGTGGCGTGCGACCAGTCGAGGATGTACCACTGTCCGTCGGGCTTCAAAATAATGTTGGACGGGTTGAAGTCGCCGTGGCAGACCTTCTTGTGGACGTGCATACTCGCCAAGCGGGTGTGCAGCTCGTAGCGGGTGGTCGCGTCGAGGTCGGTGGCGGAAATCTTGCGCTGCATCTTCTCCGTCAGGCTGTTGAGCATCGGGCAGGTGCAGGCGTGAACCTTCATCTGAATGTCCACAAACAGGTTCAGGTACTCGTCTTCCTTTTCCGGATGCGCCGCCATCAGCGCCGCCAGCGTGTCGCCTTCAACGAACTCCGTCGTAATCGCCCACTGACCGTTCACCGTGTCAACAGCAAGGAGCTTCGGAATCGGCAGGCCCGTCTCTTCCACGCGCGCCGTGTTCAGCGCTTCGTTCAGAATGTCCGCCTTGCTGTACCCTTCGGCAAACACCTTGATGGCCTTGGCGCCGTCGCGGTAAATCTTCTTATTTTCCCGCTCGGCAATCACATGCGTCAAATCCATAGGGAAACCTCCTTCTATATGGTTCATGTTTATTGGGGGGGGAGAGGCGCAAGGGTGCTGCCCTTGACCTGCCAAAGGGTCTGTGACCCTCTGGACTCCCTTTTCGCGATTGAGTTGAGCCCGTTATCATGCTTGCCCGAGCGCTGATTGGGACGCCCCGCAAAGTCCGATATTTGTCCTGAATATCTATTCGCCGCCCAAATGCGACATTCCTGCAAGCGGACAAAATTTTTTGTGCTCAAAAATGCCCGGCCCAGCAGAAGCATTCCTGCCAAGCCGGGGAGAATGGCGCATTACTCGCCGTAGTATGCCTTGAGGTACATTTCCTTGATTTCGCTGATGAGCGGGTAGCGCGGGTTCGCGCCGGTGCACTGGTCGTCGAACGCCTGCTCGGACATTTCGTCCAGCGTCGCGAGGAACTTCTCTTCGTCCACACCGTAGTCGCGAATCGTGTTCTTGATGCCGACGCGCTCCTTCAGGGCATGGATGTTGCGAATCAGGTTCTCCACCGTCTCGTCGTCATTCGCACCCTTGAAGCCGAGGTACTCGCCGAATTCAGCGTAGCGGCGCTTCGTGTGCGGATAGGCGTACTGCGGGAAGGTGCCCATCTTCGTGGGAACTTCGGCGCTGTTGTAGCGGATGACCAGCTCAATCAGCAGCGCGTTGGCGATGCCGTGCGGCAGGTGATGGAACGCGCCCAGCTTGTGCGCCATGGAGTGGCAGACGCCGAGGAACGCGTTCGCGAACGCCATGCCAGCCATCGTGGCGGCGTTGCCCATCTTTTCGCGGGCAACCGGCTCGTTCTGACCGTTGTCGTAGCACGCGGGCAGATACTCGAAAATCAGCTGAGCCGCCTGCTTCGCCAGACCGTCGGTGAAATCCGTCGCCATCATGGAGGCGTAGGCTTCCAGCGCGTGGGTCAGCGCGTCGATACCGGAGGCGGAGGTCAAGCCCTTCGGCGCGGACATCATCATGTCAGCATCCACAATCGCCATCTTCGGCAGCAGCTCGTAGTCCGCCAGCGGGTACTTCACGCCGGTGTCCTGATCGGTAATGACGGCGAACGGAGTGACTTCGGAGCCCGTGCCAGCGGAGGTCGGGACGGCGATGAAGTACGCCTTTTCACCCATCTTCGGGAAGGTGTACACGCGCTTGCGGATATCCATGAAGCGCATTGCCATGTCGAGGAAGTCCACTTCCGGATGCTCGTACATGACCCACATAATCTTGCCGGCGTCCATTGCGGAACCGCCGCCGATGGCGATAATGCAGTCCGGCTGGAAGGAGGTCATGGCCTTTGCGCCTTCCTTCGCGCAGGCGAGGGACGGGTCGGGCGCAACATCGTAGAACGTGGTGTGGACGATGCCCAGCTCATCCAGCTTGTCGGTAATCGCCTTGGTGAAGCCGGATTTGAACAGGAACGCGTCGGTGACGATGAAGCAGCGCTTCTTGCCCATAACTGCCTTGAGTTCATTCAGGGCGACAGGCAGGCAGCCCTTCTTGAGGTAGACCTTTTCAGGCGCACGGAACCACAGCATATTCTCCCTCCGGATGGCAACAGTCTTGACGTTCAGCAGGTGCTTGACGCCGACGTTCTCGGAGACGGAGTTGCCGCCCCAAGAGCCGCAGCCCAGCGTCAGCGACGGACGCAGCATGAAGTTGTACAGGTCGCCGATGCCGCCCTGAGAGGAAGGCGTGTTGACGAGAATACGGCAGGTCTTCATGCGCGCGGCGAAGCGGTCAATCAAATCCTTGCGTGTGACGGCGTTCAGGTAGATAGAAGAGGTGTGGCCGTAGCCGCCGTCAGCAATCAGGTGTTCCGCCTTGTCGAACGCATCGTCGATGTCCTTGGCGCGGTACATCGCCAGCACGGGAGAGAGCTTCTCATGCGCGAACTCTTCAGAAATATCCACGGATTCGACTTCACCAATCAGCACCTTGGCGGTTTCCGGCACGTCCACGCCCGCGAGCTTGGCGATGGTGTGCGCCTTCTGACCGACAATCTTGGCATTCAGCGCGCCGTTGATGATGATGGTCTTGCGCACCTTGTCCAGCTCTTCGCCTTCGAGGAAGTACGCGCCGCGCTTGGCGAACTCCGCCTTCACCGCGTCGTAGATGCTGTCCAGTACGATGGTGGACTGCTCGGACGCGCAGATCATGCCGTTGTCGAACGTCTTGGAGTGCAGGATGGAGTTGACGGCCACCTTCACGTCGGCGGATTCGTCGATAATCGCGGGCGTGTTGCCAGCGCCGACGCCCAGCGCAGGCTTGCCGGAGGAGTACGCCGCCTTGACCATGCCGGGGCCGCCGGTGGCAAGGATGATGTCGGCTTCCTTCATCGCCATGTTGGTCAGCTCCAGCGAGGGAACATCGACCCACGAGATGATGTCTTCGGGCGCGCCGGCAGCCACAGCGGCTTCCAGCACAACCTTCGCGGCGGCGATGGTGGACTTCTTCGCGCGCGGATGGGGAGAGATGATGATGCCGTTGCGGGTCTTGAGGCAAATCAGCGTCTTGAAAATGGCGGTAGACGTGGGGTTGGTGGTCGGGATGACCGCCGCGACGACGCCGATAGGTTCTGCAACCTTCATCATGCCGAATGCTTCGTCGCGCTCCAGCACGCCGACGGTCTGCGTGTCCTTGTAGGCGTTGTAGATGTATTCAGCGGCGTAGTGGTTCTTGATGACCTTATCTTCCACCACACCCATGCCGGTTTCTTCCACCGCCATCTTCGCCAGCGGGATGCGCATGTTGTTCGCGGCGAGGGCAGCTGCCTTGAAAATCTTGTCCACCTGCTCCTGCGTGTAGGTCGCATAGACCTTTTGTGCCGCGCGGACGCGGGCGAGGGCCGCCTCGAAGCTCTCCACGTTATCGACGATCGGATACTCTTTCGCCATGATACTCTCTCCTTATGCTTCATCCGTCCTGCGAGGATGCGCCCGCGAACGGGGAATGTCAGTGTTTGTCGGGGTGACGAGAACAGTGTAGCAGATTGTTAAGCCTTTGTCAAGTAGCTGACACGATTTTAACGATATTTTTTTCACAATTTAATACGTTTTCGGAACGGGATGAACGGAATGGCGGATAAATGGACGAAGGAGGCAAATACAAAAAGCACTGTACAGTAAAAAAACAGCGGATGAATGTCGAATTTGCTGTTCTTGCTTGAAAATGAGGAGAAGATGCGGTATAATGGGGTGGAAAAGCAAAGGAAGGGGAGGGGACGCGCGTGAAAAGGAGTAGCACAGATACTTGTTGCCTCACGTTGCCTCTTAAATTGGAAAAGTGGCAGTCCGACCGCCTTGAAAAACGCTTTGAAATTGGTAGACAAATCTATAATACGATAGTTCATGCGGAGTTGAAGAAACTGCGCAAACTCGAAAGAACGCAGCAATATCAAGAAATTGAACAGAAGCTGGAAAACGCGAAGCAAGAAGAAACAAAAGAACTTTGGAAAAAGAAACGACAATTGCTGGATCAAAATGGACTTAGCGAAAACCACTTTAAGGCGGATATGAAATATTATTATCCGCATTTCAAGGATAACATTGCTTCAAGCGTGGCAGTTCATGGAATTGCGTCACAAGCTTGGACGGCGTTTGAAAAAGTGCTGCTTTCAAAAGATGGAAAGATGGTGCATTTTAAGAAAAAGGGAGAATTATCCTCGCTGAGAGGTTATTCACAGGCGGGAAAGAGTGGTGGCATCGAAATAATTTTTCGCGGTAGTTACGTCGAATGGAAAGGGCTGAAACTTCCGCTGCAACTGTCACCCAACAACGAGTATGAAACAGAAATGCTCAGCAAGCGCGTGAAATATGTCCGTATTCTACGCAAAGACGGCAAAACGAAGGCGCATTGGTACGCACAGCTTGCTTTGGAAGGAAAACCGGCGGTGAAGCGTGATTCGATAAGCGGTGCGCCGAAGCATCCCGTCGGGCATGGTGTCGTCGGCATCGACATTGGCACGCGAACGCTGGCATACTCGACCGATAGCGAGGTTAACCTGCTGGAATTGGCTGACCGTGTGCAGAACATAGAGCAAGAAAAGCGACGCTTACAGCGTAAAATGGACAGAAGCCGACGGGCGATGAATCCGGGAAATTATAAGCCGGATGGTAGCATTAAGCAAGGGGTGAAACTGACGTGGAACAATTCCAAGCGATATAAGCGGATTCAGCACCAGTATGCTATGATTCAGCATCATCAGGCGGATATCCGAAAACAGCAGCATAACGAATTGGCGAATTACCTGCTGACGCTGGGTGATTGCTTCTTTGTGGAGAACATGAGTTACTGCGATTTAGCGCACAGGGCAAATAAAACGGAGATTTCCGAAAAGACAGGACGGTATAAACGCAAAAAGCGCTTTGGAAAGTCCATTGCTAACAAAGCACCTGCCATGCTGATTACGATGCTGAAACAGAAATGCCAGTCACGCGGGCTGGAAGGGGTGAAAGAGGTTGACACGCATGTGTGCGCCAGTCAGTACAACCACCAGACAGACACTTGCATCAAGAAGGCACTTGAAAACCGCTGGAACATTATGCCAGACGGTGAACGCATTCAGCGCGATTTGTACTCGGCGTTCCTGCTTCAGCATTGCAGAAGAGACTTGCCGGAATATAATAGGAAGGAATTACAGAAAGAGTTTGGGGAAGAACTTTACCGAGTATTTGACCGCGAGGCACTCCAACGTGACTATCCTCAATTTGTTGCGTATCATCATATGACGATTCAGCGGCTTTCAGAACTGCCGCATACGATTCCCAGCATGGGCATCAGGCGAATCATCAGCTAACATGAAAATCCGGTGCGGTTCGCACCAACAAAACCGGTCGATTGTCCGTCCGGGGCTGTCGCTAATGGCGGCAAAGGTCGCCTTGACAGCAGAAGAGTTTCGGGAAAATAGTCAGCGCAGCATTGCTTTGTTCAATACTGAAAAGCTATCTACCAACTCAACACACGTTCTGAAAAGTGCATATTGCAATTCTGTGCATTTCTGCCGTTGCAATCTGCACGGAGCGTGTGGAGGCAAAGGCGGTAAAGGCAGCGTTTAGCGCCGATTCGAGGGTTGCAATCTGCACGGAGCGTGTGGAGGCAAAGCTCCTCAAAATTCACGAAAGTGCGGCAGGGCGCGAACGTTGCAATCTGCACGGAGCGTGTGGAGGCAAAGCTCCCCAGTTTGTACAGCTTCGCTATTTTCTCGTCGTTGCAATCTGCACGGAGCGTGTGGAGGCAAAGGACGAAAACAAGAACGTTTTGGTGGACACGCACGTTGCAATCTGCACGGAGCGTGTGGAGGCAAAGTTTCCGGCGTAGCGTACTCTGACCTTGCCGTCCTCGTTGCAATCTGCACGGAGCGTGTGGAGGCAAAGATTCCTCCCTTCTTACGCCAGCAGGTTTTCGTAGTGTTGCAATCTGCACGGGGCGTGTGGAGGCAAAGTGAAAAGGTCGCAGGAGCGCGGCGGGAAATTACACGTTGCAATCTGCACGGGGCGTGCAGAGAAACCGAACGGCATCATCCCCCGAAAAAATCCGAGAAAATTTATGCAGACCTATTGCATTTTTATTCATCTTGGTGTATAATCCATCTTGTCCGGCAGACGGACACAAAAATGATGAAAATCAGGATGAAGATAAAGGAGTCGATTGTTATGGCGAAGATGCGCGTATTGCTGGCTTATTCCGGTGGTCTGGATACCTCGATTATCGTGCCGTGGCTGAAGGAAAATTATGACTGCGATGTGGTCTGCGTTGCGGGTGACGTCGGGCAGGGCGAAGAGCTGGAGCCCCTCCACGAGAAGGCGAAAAAGTGCGGCGCTGAAAAGCTGTACATCGAAGACCTGCGCAAGGAGTTCGTCGAGGACTTCATTTGGCCGACGCTCAAGGCGGGCGCGGTCTACGAGGGCAAGTACCTGCTGGGCACGTCCTTCGCACGGCCGCTGATTGCCAAGCGCCTCGTCGAAATCGCCCACAAGGAGAACTGCACTGCAATCTGCCACGGCTGCACCGGCAAGGGCAACGACCAAGTCCGCTTCGAGCTGACCATCAAGGCGTTTGACCCGAATATGCAGATTATCGCACCGTGGCGCATCTGGGACATCAAGACCCGCGAGGAGGAAATTGACTACGCCGAAAAGCGCGGCATCCCCGTCCCGGTCAAGAAGGATCGCCCGTATTCGATGGACCGCAACATCTGGCACATCAGCCACGAGGGCGCGGATTTGGAAGATCCGTGGAACGAGCCGCCGGAAGATCTGCTGCTGACGATGGTCACGCCTGAAAAAGCGCCTGATCAGCCCGAATACGTCACGGTGGACTTCGAGCAGGGCGTGCCGGTCGCCATCAACGGCGAAAAGCTGGACGCGGTGGATTTGCTGACGAAGGCGAACGAAATCGCGGGTCGCAACGGCGTTGGCTGCGCGGATTTGGTGGAGAACCGTCTGGTGGGCATGAAGTCCCGCGGCGTGTACGAAACCCCCGGCGGAACGATGCTCTACGCCGCGCACGGCATCCTCGAATCCATCACGCTTGACCGCGCGACGAGCCACTACAAGGAGCTGGTCGCGAGCAAGTTCGCGGAGCTGGTGTACGACGGCATGTGGTACACGCCCCTGCGCGAGGCGCTCTCCGCGTTTGTGGACAGCACACAGCAGGCGGTCAATGGCACGGTGAAGCTGAAGCTGTACAAGGGCAACTGCATCAATGCGGGCGTGAAGTCGCCGAACAGCCTGTACATGGAGGAAATCGCCACCTTCGGCGACAGCCACGACCTGTACAGCCACAAGGATTCCGCGGGCTTCATCAACCTGCTCGGTCTGCCGCTGAAGGTCAAGGCAATGGTGGAGCAGAAGAATAAGAAGTAATTTAAAGCAACACCGCACAACTCGGCGGCTGACCGCCTCATTTGTGTAAATGTGATAACTGTGGTGTCCAGCAAGTCCTGCACTGAATTCGGGAGTAGAGCCCCAATAGTATAAACGCGCTCGTCGGAAGGTCGGCGGGCGCGTTTTCTGTGCGAATTTGAAATTTGGAGGGGGATTTGAGGCGGCTGATTTCAGAAAAAAACGATTTTCTGAAATGCGGTTACACGCCGACCCGAAAGTCGTTGTGAAGATACACAACAATTTGCCATGCTTTTGTTAGAAATGTCAGAAATATATAATTCTTCAAGAAAACACTTGACTTTTTTCGAGGAAAGGGTAAAATAGAAGAAAGAAATCGCGAGGGAAAGGAAAAACGGACAGTGATTTGCTATCAACAATCGCATGGCTGGGCAAATTGCTGGATAGCCGTAGAGAAAAGAAAAGAGCACAGCCGAAGCGATAAAATGGACAAACTGGAAAAGGAGAGAATACGATGAGCGTCATTAGTTTTTTGCTGCTGGTTGTTAGTTTGGCGGCCAATTGGAGAGTTTATCAGAAGATGGGCAGACAAGGCTGGGAAGGAATTATTCCGTTCTATAATATCTACGTTCAGTTTGAAGTGCTGTATGGTCAGGGGGCGAAAATGTTCCTGCTGCTGATTCCGTTTTATGGCATCTACATTGCTATCAAAGCAGCCATCGATCTTGCGCACGCATTCAACCAAAGCACGGGTTTCGGTTGGGGATTGGTGCTGCTGAACACCGTATTTGTCTGCATTCTTGGCTTTGGCAAGGCGGAATACATGGATGGCTCGCATGCTGTCACAAGTGACGATGCGATTAGCAGAACACTTGACAGTATTGCGAATGAGAAGAAATAATAACGCGGAAGGCATGCAATGTCCGATGATACATATCCTTTGGACTGGTAACTAAAACACTGTCCGCCTCCCATTCACGGAGGCGGATTTTTCATATCCATGCACATAAAAACGAGCCACCTTCTCACGAAACTGGCTCATCACTGTGAAATGACTCAAAAACTAATACAATTCCCGGCTATCGTTTTGCAATAACCCTTTCGTTTTACATTGGGTGCATTTGGGTGCAAACTGAGGCGCGGTGGGTGCAGCACCGGACTGTCGTTTGATCTTTAATTGTCAAGTCAAGTGCAACAGGTGGTTGAAGAAAACTTCAAAGGGAAATCTCCAGCCGAGGTATTTACGGGAACGAAGATTGATCTTGCTGGTATGCTGCCTTTATACAGACTCAATATGTCAGCGATGCCCTTGGGATACAGGTCAAGTACATCACAGACATAGAGAAGATCCGGGCCTACGTCGTGATATCCATGCCGGTCATCTCGATCAACGAGCAGGTGCCGGATTTGGGCGGGGTCCTAAAGCCTGCCAGGGTGGAAAAGCTGCTGTGCAAATCAGAGCATGACATTTGCAGCGGATAGCATTCATCTACATCCATAACGCCTGCCGCAGCCAGATGGCGGAAGACCTGAAGCGGCACCCGGTGTTGGACGTGTTCGAGAGCTGCTCTGTATGGACGGAGCGGAGGATTGCATCAACCTGGACACCGTTCGGCTGATGAAGGCACTGTACGGCTTTCAGGAAAAAGAAACTGCGCATACCGGGTTCGGTACGCGCAGGCCTGATCGTTACATTTTGTTGACGCCGCCCTCGGTCACGCCGTTTTCGTTATAGGCGTCAATGGCATAATAGTAGGTTTCCCCAGCATTCAGCGTCGTGATGAAGGCTTCTTCGTTGCCATACACCTGGTAGCTGGCATAAAGTTTGTCGGGCGCAATGCCGAAACGCACGTTGTAGCCCGTGGCGCCCTCCGCCTTGTCCCAAGTCAGGCGGCAGGTCATGGGATCCTCCATAACGGCATGGCCGCCTGCGACCCGCTGAGGTTTTTCGCCATTGCCGATGCCAAATACGCGCAGGCCGGAAATGCTCACGAGGCTGTTGTAGGGCGTCTCCTCACAGGTGATGCGCACAAATCGCAGCTGCGTGTCCTGAGCCAGCACATGGTAGGGATGGCTGCGGTCGTCCTCCGTCGTCCGGGCATCCACCAGCGTTGTCCAGTTCTCGCCATCGAGGCTGCCTTCCAGCAGGTAGCGGGTGCGCAGCTGCTTGCCAGAGTCCACATAGCGCCCGCCCACTGCGCCGGGCAGACCGCACGCCTCAGGCGGCATCTGCATGACTGGGATGCCCTCTTCCGCGAAGTTAATCTGAATCCCATGCACGCTGCACGGTTCGCCCAGATCCAGCTTCAGCCATTCGCCTTTGCTTCCCCTGGCTGTCCACCAGGTCTTGATGCTTTCATCCACAGACAGCTGGGCAGGATGCCCCTCCGCAAAGGATGACGCTTCCACCGGCTTGCGGTAGGAAAGCAGCATGTGGCGGGGCTTGATCGACCAGGGATCAAATTTGCCTTGGGGAATTTCCAACGGATAATCGGCGAAATTCTGATTGCAGAACAGCAGACCATCCTGATCCACGCCTGCGGGAAACAGGCCGACGCGGCGTTCAAAATCAGCGTTGACGCCATGCTGGCAACATGCCACAAATTCCCGTAACGATCCTCCATGGTGCTGCCATGACCTGCGGCAGTGATGAATCCGCTCAGACGGGAGCTGAAGGGGGAATTCACGCCGAAGGTGAAGGGACCCAGCGGCGCATCACCCACCACATAGCCGTTACTGTAAATGGACTCTTCCGTAGCTGGCGCGCTATACTGCAGGTAATACCGACCGTTCAGCTTGCTCATGTAGGGGCCTTCCATGAACGGGTCGCCGCTGCCAAAAAAGATGTCGTACAGCGTCTGCTCAAGCTCAGGACGATCCTTTTTCTTTTTGCCTGGGAAGTTGAAACGCTCAAAGCCATGGCTATTCTTGTCCCCATAGATGAGGGATTTGCGTTCGCCGATGGGCGTCATGGTGGCGGGATCCAGCTCGGTGCCATAGATGGGACGGTCGTTGGCACTGCCCCAGTACAGGTACACCCGGCCGTCATCATCCGAGAAAATCGCCGGATTCCAGAAATCAAAGGGTGCGCTGACCTTCTCAAACTGGTCGGACAGAGGATCCTTCGTCCGCCAGATGGTGCTGGATTCGCCCTTGCTGGACGCGCAGAAATACAGATAGTCGCCGATCTGCCTTGCGTCCGGAGCATACAGGTACATATCCAGATTGCGGTTCTCATGCCACTGCCAGCTGGCAAGATCGTTGGAATAGTAGAAGCCTGCGCTCATGCTGGCGAACAGGTAATAGGTGCCCTTGAAGAGGACCAGCGTAGGATCGGCAGCTTCCCGGTGGGCGGCTTTGCCGTAGTGCTGGAATTTGTACGCCAAATCAAGCGGATTGCAGTATTCCATAAGCAAGTTCCTTTCTGAAAAACCAGGCTACACGCAGCTTGAATCCGCGTGTAGCCTGCTGGGTGATGTGCTGTATTTTACCGAATCACATCCGCAAAATACACGTTGTTGCTTTAAGGTAACACCGCACAAATGAGGTGGTTGGCTGACGAATGGATTTTTCGTCAGATGCAAATGC
>UMBR01019051.1_pt1 | contig 18522 bp, 15 predicted proteins | sample 1964011 | NCBI WGS metagenome assembly UMBR01 (sample SAMEA4835946, study PRJEB28245) | human gut metagenome | biome: gut microbiome; material: fecal sample | place: Denmark | collected 2008
ACCTGCTCATTGAACGCAAGGTGCTGAGTAAAGAGGATTTGGATGTTATCCTTGCTCCTGCGGAAATGACCAGACCGGGTATTGCCGGTAAGGAGCTTTTGAAGAAGATTCATGAGTCCAGAGAAGAACTGGTGTAAAGCACAAGAGAGCAGTTCTGTTATAACAATAGAATAAAAGCAAAAGCTGCAGCTTTGCTTCTGATTACGGGAGCAGGCTGCAGCTTTTTAATTTGAGCTTTGGAAAATTTGCTTGTTAGCACAAGAAAATTTCTTTCGTCCCACCCGAAATCATGCTTTGGGGTGGGGGAAAAAGAGCTTCTTGTTGCTATAATTATAATGACAGGATTGATGAATCTAATTTTGGAGGTTGATGAATATGCGTATTGCTAAGAAATTGTTTTCCTGCATATCTTTGTTTTTGATTTGCCTCGTGTGCTTGCTTGCGGATGCTCCCAAGGTTCGGGCAGCGGAATTCCTGACTGCTGATGACGGAACATTTCTTTATATGAACAGCAGAGAGCTGGCAATCAGTGATGAGGAAGAAGGCGTGCAATTCTTCCTTGCCGATGACGGCACTCTGCAGCTGATGAACAAAAATACCAAAGATGTTTATAAGACCTTTGTTCCTGCGGAGAATGGAATGGTTGGCTATAGGGTGCGGGATGTTTTTACTGCCAATCCAGAAAATATATTTTTTGAAATAAATGCCACTATCGGTGCTCATGAGCAGAACTGCGGTTATTGGCTTATCGGTAAGGAAAACGGACAATGGGTGACATATGTAACCTTGGAGGATTTAGCGAAAAACGGCTATGCCATTGACCAATGGCGGCAAATTGTGACCAAGATTAATACGGATGGCAGCGGACGTTTTATTCTGCTCAGCCAATATGAATATATGCCTCCGGAAGCTACCTTCGGCATGCAGAGAAGATATTTCACGGATTTGCAGCTGGAGCTTTTGTGGGATGATGCTACGCAAGGATTTGTTATGCGCAGATTGTAATAAGCATATGGAATAAAAAAACAGGCAGCGGATGTGCTGCCTGTTTTGTGTGTAGAAATCTATGCTTTATTTAGAAATATTTTGCGAGCAGGGCCTCTGTCAAAGGATGCAAACAGTGCAATAGGTTCTGTGGCGTAATTTACACAATAAAAAATGCTGATGCATAAGCATCAGCGTTAATTTCTGGTAGCGCTAAAGCTATACATTGATGTGGGAAAACTATAAGAAAACTATATACTAAAGCATGTAAATGTGTAGGTTGAAATTTAATCGCTAATAGTAATTATATTATCATTTTCAATATTGTCCAGTATTTCTTTTGAGATTGCTATGCGTTCTTCTGGCGTATAGCATTTTTTCCATTCCAGTTCACGAGGATCTTCTACTTTTTCGCTCCAATCTTCATCAAGCAGCTCATTATCAATCATTTTATTTATCCTCCAATCATAAGTGCTATATTTATATTATCACAAATAAGAAAAATATCAAGTTCTTAATTTGTGTGAGTTTCTGAACCGCTTTCTTACACATAGAGCACTACCAAAAGTAGTACTCATGTCTTGCTCATCACAAACTATAACTAACTTACCACAATATCTCAAATTATTGAAACAAGCCCTCTTGCCTTATTTGCGTTATCAAGAGGGCCTGTTTTTGTCATACATAGAATCACTTCCTTCTGCGACAATTTTTATTTGCTTTTCGCACATATTAAGGAATTGCGATTAGCCTAAAGGCAAGGCTGCGTAGCACCTGCTTGCAGGTCTGCCTTGCCTGCAGGCGTATGAGCAATTACAATATGTGCGAGAAAAGCAATAAAAAATATTTTTTGTGCCGCAGGCATTGTTTTATCTGCGCATCATTAGAACTAATAAATCCAAAGATTTTATAATGACCAGCCAGAATACATTTGCATTTCTGTAATTTGCAATTTATCCATTGGCTTTTGATTATCGTCATGCCAATAAACAGGTATATTGACCTCTTTAGACTCAGTAAGTTTGCTGATTAATTCACTAGCCTTGTCACGGTAATATTTGGGATAAATACCTTTTGATGTACATTGAGCAGTAGTGGCTTTCTTAGATTTATTCTGCGCATAGGTTGCGATAACTTCACTTGTTTTATCGACTTGTAAAACTATCAATTGATTTGCTGATTTGCGTCTGGATAAATCATATTGGTTAGCAGTAGCATTGACGCTATTAACAGAACTTGATAAAACATAATTTTCGACTTTAGGTACTTCAATATCAGTAAGTTCGATAGATTTAGGTACGGATATGTTATTAGCATTGTTAGACAAATCATAGTCAAGCATAGAAATTTGTTTGCCTAAAGATAGTTCATAAATGGGAGCTTTTCCCTTGATAACATTATCGTAAAGTCGTACAGCCTTAGCAACTTTTCTGCCTTCTTTGATTTCTGTACTCAAAACGCAGTATGTCTGATTATCATGCGTATATTTCGGCAAACTATTAACAGAAATGGTACCTTCAATCATGGTGTACTTATTAACCATGTTAGGTACTTTTTCTGTATAAATTACGGTATCAGAAGCCAATGAATCAAGTCCAGATTTTAGGTTATTATATCTATCAAGCTTCTTCTTAGCAGAAAGCATTAAGCCATAGGTTTTTCTACGCTCAAGGTAATATGCTTTATTGCGTTTAGTGAGTGCGTCAATAATTCTTTGCTTCTTATTTTTCCATACATCTGTAGCCATTGCAGCTTTAAACTCACCAATCTTTTTGCCTAAAATGCGTTGTTCAGTATATAGGTTATTCAATTCTTTAAGAGTAGCAGCATACGTATTTTTATCATAGGCTTTATTATTAATTACAGCATTATCAAAAGCTTTTTTATCAGCAGATAATGCTGTAATTTTTTCGCGTATTTTAGCATATGCAGTATTCGTAGCAGCATACTCATTGTTAAATAATAATTCGTATGCTTGCTGATGAATTTGTTTTTTGGATAGCATCTTTTTATCATAATCAGCAAGCTGTTCTTTATAACTATCAACAGCTTGGGTTGTAGTTTCAATGAGAAGATTAACTTCTTCAGATAAATCAGAAGAAGTGATAACATAAGCAACTGCTTTATCAGCTTGATACTGTTTTTCAGAATAGTCTTTCTTATTTTTCTGTTCACGTAAAGCTTCTTGGCGTTCTTTCTGAATAGCCTTAGCCAGTTTACGCAGTAAAAAGTCTTTGGCAAATAATAATATTTTCTTTTCGGTGTCATCGGTATCAATCGGTACTTCTACTTCCTCACCTTCAGAATGCTTTTCTTCAACGTCTTTTATTGTTTTTTTTATACGTTCCATGACAAGGGGATTGAGGTAAGCATTACCTAGATGTGGAGCAGGATTTCGGTTCAGTAAAGCAGCATCTTCAGTTTTTCCCTGTTCGATAAGTTCATCGTGTTGAGCTTTCAAAGTGCGTTCATCTATACGACATTCGGAAAGATTTTTTTCAACAAATTTTGCATTAACGATTCCTGCCCAAGTTTTACGTAATTGTAAAATATCTGCCTTCGATTGGTATTGTCTGCTAATTTTATATCCACCCGACAATTCACCTGTACGATTGACAGAATAACGTCTGAAATATAATTCCGGACCTAAAGGACGATCTTTTTCAATGATTTTTTCATTGAACATCAAATGACAATGGATATTTCTGTGCTTTTTGTCAAAAGCAGCTGCCTTGTTATGTACGGCAAAAGAATAAGCATGATTATCCTTAATACCGGTGCGCTTTAACAACTCTTCAACGCAAGCAATATTATCTTCAAGAGAAAGCTCTTCCTGCAGCCCCAGTAAAAACTCTCTATAACCACGTGCTTTGGCTGGCTTATTGACTTCGCAGGCTTGCCAAAAGTCTTTAGGAGTGTTTGCCCAGGAAGGCATATTGCCAGATTTGGTAAACACTAAATCTTCTTCACGATTTGACATATGAGCGTATTTGCCCTCTCGTGCAATATAGTCATAATGCACTCTTGTATGGATTTGATTACCATTTTTTGCTTTACCATGTGCTATATTGCGGAACAAGTAATGCATTAGTCATTCTCCTTGATAATTTTCTCATGAGGGCCTTGCCTTCATACTCCTATTGGGGCTTTGCCCCAAACCCTGCGGCGTAGCCGCCTGCGCTTTGCGCCTGTGCCTTTGGCACACCCGCCCGGAAAGGGCGGAAAACCGCTCAAGCGTGTGGCTTGCGCAGTGCATTTCTATAGAAATGCGTAAATGCGCATTCCCATCTCTTAGAGTACATTTTAACATCTTTCTCACTGATTATCAAGGAAAATGTATATACTAGAGTGAAGAAAATATATAAATATCTTATTTTAGTATTGATTTTAATATCTAATATAGTATAATAAAGGTGAAAATCCAGAAAAGGAGCCGAGGTTATGGATCAACAAAAGATGTTTTTTCCTAAAGGAAATCCAACAGATACCTTTGATAAAGATGCTCATGGAAGGTTTCAGAGTGATTTGATGAATCTTGCTTATGATAAGCATCTGAGCAAAGAACGTAATATCTTCTTAGTTGGATTATGTGGAGTATGTGTAGCAGCAGTAGTATATATTGCTACTACCGCAAATTACAAAACGTATGTCGTGCGTGTCAATGATGCCACCGGTCAGATTGAAGCAGGACAACAGCTGAAGGCTGTTGCTTATAATCCTAAAGAAGCGGAAATAAAATATTTTCTATCTCAATTCGTAGAAAATATCCGTACCGTGCCTTTAGATCCAATTCTGTACCGAAAAAATTGGCAAAATGCACAGCAGTATATGACTACAGCTGCAGCTCAAAAATTGAATGGACTTATTGCATCGGAAAATCAAGCTGCAAAGCTAGGACAGTATACAACATCAATCAAAATAAGGTCTGTACAAATGCAGCCAGGAAGTCAGCGTACATATCAGGTACGCTGGTCAGAAGATACCTATAGCATTGGTGGGACGAACACCGGTAAACAAGATATTTATGTTGCTTTGTTTACTGTAGCTATTGAGCCACCAACGAATGAAGCTGCATTCCTGGTTAATCCACTCGGATTGAAAATTGCAGATCTTAACTATGCAAAAGAGACATCTAACAACAAATAGGAGCGTGCAGAAATGAAAGGTAAAACATTAACCGGAATTTTAGTAGCTTTCGCTGCGTTGTCGATGATTCCTTTTAACAACACGTTTGCTGCAGAACCCAAAGCTATGTACCGTATTGATGATGCAGAATTGGTTGCTTCACAACTTAATTATGAATATTACCCTGAAAGCTTATACAATGTCGATTGCCAAGTGGGATATATAACCGACATTGTTCTTAAAGCCGGTGACAATGTAACACACATTGCTGCAGGTGATACCGCACAATGGATGGTTGATTCAGCAACTATTGGTAACGTTACACATATTTATGTAAAACCTCTAGTCAAAGATGTTGATACCAACTTCATTATCACGACTAATAAACATGTTTATAGGTTAGTCCTTAATTCTTCAGATTTTTATATTCCGATTGTGAAATGGAATTTTAGTAAAGAGGACGCGGAAATAACTGCTGCTATCAAGAAAGCTAAAGAATCTCGTGAGCAGACAAATGATAAGCAAGCTAAGATTTCTTTTGCGCAACGACGTTTACATAATTACGCTTATGAAATAAAAAAGAAGAAAAATATTGAGGCTGATTTTTGTCCTACAGCTATTTACGATGATGGCGTAAGAACTTACATCCGAATGCCCAAAAGCAACAAATACGATCTGCCTGTGCTCTATAACGTAGACCGTGAAAATAAAATGACATTAGTAAATTATAGAGTCAAAAATAATGTTTATATTGCTGACAGATGCTTTACTCATGCAAGACTTGTTTTTGGTAAAAAGATGAGCCTAGATTTTGTACCTTTGAAAAAGGCTGGTGATGATAAGTGAGTTTTCTCCAAAACCTTAAAGAAAGATTCAGTAAAAAAGATGAGAATGTAGAGCAATTTCTCCAAAATGATGAGATGCCTTCGGAAGATATTGAGGATGAGCAGGACAATATAAGTGTACCTGATGAAGATGCTCCGGAAGATGGTGCGAAAACAGTAAAAGGGAAGCTGGTAAAAGGTATTGCTTTTGGTGTAGCTGCTATAGCAGTAGGTGCTGTTGTAAGTAATATGATGAGCACTCCCAAACATAATCCTCAAGGCAAGGAAAGTACCGATTTATCTGCCAATACAATAACAGCTAATCCTGCGCAGGGCATTCCTGATAATTATGCTGATATTGCAAAATACCAGGCAAAGAATAATAAGCAGCAACCTATAAAACCAGTTAATGCTGAGCAGCGTTTGGCTGGTCAGCAACAAGGTCAACCATATAATGCAAACCACAGTAATGCATATAGACCTGTATATGAAAGCTCTTCTTCGTATATGCCGGCAAATAATGCTGGTAATTATTCTCATGGCAGTACCTATAACAGCGGTTCAGATGCAAGGCAGCTTGCACAACAACAAGCGAAAATTGCCGCAAGCCCTATTTTATTTGATATCAGTAAATTTGCCCAGGCTGCAGCAAGCATGAGTACAGCAAATGCTGCTCCTGCTCCGATGCAGACAACTAATGACAGTTATGATACTGGCTTTACTCTCTATGCTGGTACCGTGATACCTGCAACTCTGCTGACCGGTGTGACAAGCGAAGTAAATAACGGTGATGTAGTAGCGCAGGTAAGACAAGATGTATATGACAGTCTTACAGGAATGCATCTGTTAATTCCTCAAGGTTCACATCTAATCGGTGTATCTGGCGCGGCCGGCAGCCGTGGCAACAAATGTATTGGTGTTGCTTTCAAGCGCATAATTTTTCCGAATGGATACAGTGTGCAGTTGCCAGATCAAAAGGCTATAGATGGCACTGGTTTTCCTGGATTGAGGGATAAATATGATGACCATGCATCTACTCTTTACCGCACAGCTTTCCTTGGGGCTTTACTTGCTGCGGCAGCTCAATCGTCTACTGGTAATTCCAGTGGCTATGATAGCAGAAGCCCTGGACAAGAAGCTGTCAGTGGTGCTGTAGCAGAAGTGCTCGACACAGCACATACGATTGTCGAAAGAGATGCCAATATGGCTCCTACTATTACTATTACGCCTGGCGCACAATTCAGCGTTTTCATCAATGCTGATATAGCACTTATGGAATATCTTTATTAACGATTTTGGGGTAAAGGACATCATATGAATCAGGGTACAAGGTTTATTACAGCAACAGCCCCGTTCTTTATTGGAATTTGGAGCGCAACACAAAAAATTGCTAATTATTGTGAATATGATCCTATTCTTGGAGAGCCAATCATAAAGTTTTGTCATCTTTATGCTCCTTGGCAATGGTTTGTATGGTACGGAAAATTTCATCAATACATTCCGGATTTGTTCCGTTCGTCTTTAATACCACTTGTTGTAGGCGGTGTTGTCAGTCTTGCTCTCATGATGTTTCTTAGACCACCAGAAAAACGTGATAGTCATGGTAGTGCTCATTGGGCTGAATATAACGATTTACGTAAGATGGATCTGTTCAATAAACACGGAGTAGTTGTAGGCTTATATGACGATAAATTAGCCAACGGCTTTTTTATTAAAAAATGTACCGACATTCTGAGATGGATAGAAGGCAAAAAGAATGAAACAGGTAGTAATTTCTATAAGAAAATCTATAAAAATTTTCTTGGCTTTTATGCTTCTCTCAATCATTATTACCTGCACGACAACAGCAATAAACATTTGGCAGTTGTCGCCCCTACTCGTAGCGGCAAAGGTGTTGGTTTAATAATTCCTACTCTACTAGGTGGTTGGACAGAGAGCTGCATAATAAACGATATAAAAAGTGAAAACTGGGGTGTTACAGCCGGCTATCGCAAGAAAATGGGGCAGACTGTAATCAAGTTTGAACCAACAGCAACGGATGGCAGCACAGCACGCTGGAATCCCCTTAATGAAATACCCATTGGTTCGGAAGAAGAGGTAAGTGCCTCGCAAAATCTTGCTTATGTCATTGTCGATTATGAAGGCAAGGGTAAGCTTGATTTCTGGGGAGCAAGTGCAGCTGTTGTAATACAGGCAGTCATATTACATTTGAAATATGCTCATTTTGCTGATCCGGAAAACTATCCGTTTGAGCCTAATCTGTATACGGTAGCTGCGTTTATGAAAGCCAATGTAATACCTGCTTTTGATAAAGATGGTAATCCTATTATTGATGAGGAAACAGGCGAACAGGCTATGACTGTCGCAGATTTCATTGCTACATTGCAGCAATTGATTGAGTTCCCACACGTTCCGGACGAAGGACTGCATATCCGCGAATGGGATACGAAAAAATGCGAATACGTCGAACGTGTTATGTTTCCCAAAGATTTGCAGGAGCTTTATCCTTTTGAAAGCAGCTTAATGCATATGCCCAATACCCACCCTATCATCTTTAAATGCTTCAGTGAAATAATAAAGAAACCGCCTAATGAATGTGGTTCTATTATTTCTACCGCGAATACAGCTCTTAAGGAATACCTTGATCCGGTGCTTGCAAAAAACACATCTATCAGTGATTTTTGCGTTGATGATTTAATGAATTATCAAAAGCCTGTATCACTATATCTTGTTACTCCACCATCTGATTTATTACGTTTAGCCCCTATATTTAGACTTTTTTTCGAGATGATGGTCAGACATCATGCAAAAAAAATTGGCGATTACGTAAATGGGCAGGCAGTAACGGTATATAAGCATAAGTGCCTTTTCCTTATGGATGAATTTTCATCTTTAGGTAATCTGCAAAGTTTTGCTGCCACTCTTTCATATATCGCTGGTTACGGCATGAAAGTATTTCTTATCTGCCAGGGTATACCGCAGATTAACGGAATCTATGGAAAAGACAACCAGATACTTATGAACTGCCATCTGCAGATTTTTTACGCTCCAAATGACAATGACAGCGGCAAATACGCTGAATCACTGTTAGGTAATGAAACTAGAGTCAACAAGTCAATTTCAGATGCCGGAGGTTTTTTCGGTAAGCGTACATATAGCTATAGTGAAGCTGCACGTGCGCTTATGACTGCGGATGAAATCAAAAGACTTGGTGAGCAAGAGATTATATCTGCATCAGGCTTTCCACCTGTAAAAACGGATAAGGTCAAATATTATGAGAATGAATTTTTCCGCAGTAAGCTTATGGATGCTCCGTATGTAAGTGATGTTATACGTAATAATCCATATCCTTTGCGCGATAAGCGGATAGCAGAACATCATGCCACAAAACCTGCTGACCATAGCTTTAAATTTTCATTTGATGAATCTGCAGGTGCAAAGAAAAGCCATAAACAGAAAAAGAGTAACTTTACGTTTGAGTACAGCGATAAAGGAGCTGGTAAAAATGTTTAATTTATTTTCCTTTTTGAAAAACATGACTTTATCAAAAAAAGAAGTTAAAAGAAAACATGTTTTTGTATTATGGAATGAGATTGAAGAATGTGAGCAAGCCTATAAGCATAAAAAGAAGCTTGGTGAAGAAATGCTTGCCCTGGCACAGCAGGTTGATGATAGTGATTTGCCTTTTACAGAAAAAATAACAAAAAAAGAGATATATCTTAATGCAGCCAGAGATAATTTTGATAAAGCTGATTTTTATAATCAAAAACTTGACGATTTAACAAAAGAATTGCAGCTGGCTATGAAATGAGGTGTTTAAAAATATGCTTAACGCTAGTAATTCGCGTTTGGAAAAGCTAGAGGCTAGTTTTTCCAGAATGCAGAAAAGTACGCAACGCGAAAAAAATAAGCTCAAACAAGCTTTAAAAAAGCTTGAAGCTAATCAAAAGAAACAGGAAAAGGAATATTATGTCGAACGTGTCAACGAACGCAAAGAATTTATTTGGCAGCTTTTAAAGCAGCTAGGCTATAGCTTTGATGACATTTGCATTATCGGTGGCAGCCTGGCGCTTTTAAGAGAAAAAATTGATAGCGGTAATGCAACAGATGAAATCAATGCCTGCATCGCTAAATATTCTGAGCTTATAAAAGAAAAAGAATCTGCTGACGATGAAGCGCTTGATAATGAAGCGGAAGTTGATGATGCTGATGAAGTTAATGATACTGATGCTTGTATTGATACTTCGCTCGACAGGATTGATCAGTAATGCCTAAAGATGACAATAAGACATTAGATGTCATGATGGGAGCGCACCTTGTCGAGCTTATGCGTAAACGTGATGATATAACAGAAATATATATTAATGATGATGGGCACATACGTTATATATCACATGAACAAGGCAAGGTCAAAACTGATATCTATATGGAACCGTCTAAAGTACAGGCTTTGATAGAGCTTGTTGCCGGTCAGTGCGGCAAAATTGTCAATGAGGATATTCCCTCCATTTCTACAGAAATTAGAGGTTATGGCTGCCGTTTTCAGGGTGAATTGCCTCCGATTGTAAGAAATCCGCAGTTCAACATACGTAAAAAGGCTATAAAGATTTTTACGCTTGATGATTATGTCAAAAACGGCACTATGTCACAGCATTATGCTGATTATCTGAAACAGGCCATAAAGCAAAGGAAAAACATTCTTGTTGTAGGTGGCACAGGAACAGGTAAAACTACATTCTTAAATGCTATATTAGATAGTATTGCCAAAATCAGTCCTTATCACCGCATCATTTCTATTGAGGATTTGCCGGAATTACAGTGTCCTGCAGATGACTATTCACCGATGTATGTAAAACAAGATACATCTAAAAATGGTATCCGTTATAACATGACAAGACTGCTTGCCGACTGTATGCGTCGTAGTCCTGATAGAATCGTATTGGGCGAAGTTAGAGACGGTGCAGCATATACCATGCTTAAAGCCTGGAATACCGGACATGAAGGCGGTGCTTGTACTGTACACGCTAATAGTGCAGAACAAGGATTAACACGTATCAAATCCCTAGCGCAGGAAGATCCTGATGCAGCAGGCGATTTGAAAGAGCTTATTGGTGAAGCCATTGACATTGTTGTTTCTATTGTACATGTTGAATATCTTGACGGTCGTAAAGGTCGTAAAATTAACGATATTATCGAAGTACAAGGATATGACAGTGCCAATGAATCATATATTTTAAAACACATTAAGGAGGAATTTTCAAAATGAGTTTCAAGGAAAAATTAAAAAAGAAGTATTATGCCCAATGTGCCATTGCGACAATGGCAATTATGGATGCCTCCCCTGCCTTTGCCAGCACATTGAGTGATGCAGGCCTTACAGGTGGTACTGCTACTGTAAACTGGCCGTGGCGTAGATTTTTAAATTCCGTTGTAGAAGAGCTTACCGGTCCCTTGCCTTTGACTTTTGGCATTCTTGGTATTGCGGCTTGCTGCTTTATGGCTATGTCTGGTAACAGAGGCCAGTTCAGTATGCAGCTTATTGGTTTGGTATTTGCTATCAGCATCGTACTGTTTGCGCCTAATTTCGTAAACATTATCTCTTCTAGCGGTGCGGCACTTACAATCATGCCATGATGCACGGTGTAGAAGCTCCGTTGCACCGGTCAATGGTGCAGCCGATATATCTTATGGGAGTACCACGTAATATATTCTGGCTGGAAGTTTTTGGTGGTATCTTATGTGGTCTGTTCTTCAAATCTTTTTTTGTAGTAGCCATATTGATACTTGTACATCTGCTTTTTACATATCTTGGTCAAAAAGATTCACTTTTTCTGCAGGTGTTCTGGCACAGCCAGAGACATAGCCGTTATTACTACAGATAAGGAGCTGTATAAGTAATGTTTTCGTTGTTTTCTAATAAAAAGAAACAAAAAAATGTAGGCTACAGCAACGAAGTAGGAGCTTTCAGAGAAAAGCCCAGAGTTGATTATCTGCTGCCATGGAGAAACATCTCTTACCGTAGCGGAGTAGTTTATGGCAAAAACAATGATATGCTTGCCGTGTTTGAATTCCGTGGTCCGGATCTGGAAAGCTCTACAGATGAAGAGCTTGCCCAATTCAATTTGTCGCTTAATCAGGCTATAAAAGCCTTGCCTACAGGTTTTGTACTGTATTTCGATGCTCAACGTCATTATGCTAGCAGCTATGAGAAATCAGATTTTCCGAATCCCTTGCTGCAGCAAATGGAAAATGAACGAGCAGACTATTATAATAGCCAGGCTCATTTTGAAACATCATATTATTTTGTAGTGTATTATGAGCCGCCACAGCTGTTGAAATCTAAAATCACCCAAGGCTTTATCAACTCCAGGAAAAAAGCCGATGAAGATACAACACAAAAAATATTTGAAGACACTTCACGGTTTTTCATAGACCGTGTAAATCTCATTGGCAATGCTCTGAGCCATATTTTCCCGGATATCCATGCGTTATCTGCTGATGAGACGTTAACATACCTGCATTCAACCGTATCAACACGTAGATTTGATTTAAAGGTTAATCCATTACGTGAATTCATCTGCGATTATATCTTCGACGAGCCAGGCATTACTGCAGGTCGTGAGCCTATGATTGGTAATAAGCATATGCGCGTTGTTACTGTGTTGAATTTCCCACCAGTTACAACAGCCGGGATTTTAGAGTTTTTTAACCGTCTTGATATAGAGTATCGCTGGGTAAGCCGATATATCTGTATGTCAAAGTTAGATGCAGACAAAGAGCTGAAAAACTATCAGACTTTGTGGGGACAGCAGATGGTCAAGCCGACTGAATGGTTCTTATCAGCACTTGGCAAAGCTCCAGAAAATTCTAATCCAGATGAACAGGCTGTTATGAATCGTGATGACGCCACTCTTGCTCTGCAGGAGCTTGCCAACGATACTGCAAGCTATGGTTATTACACTATGACAGTAACCTTATTTGATGAAGATAAGGATGCTGTAAATAAAAAAGCGAATAAGGTGCTTGATTTATTAAACAGCAACGGCTTTACCGGACTTATCGAAACAGACAACAGCATGGAGGCCTGGTGGGGTTCAATTCCTGGCTGTTATCGTGCTAATGTCCGCAGACCTATTATATCATCTCTAAATTTTTGTCACCTTGCCCCGGCAATGGCAACATGGCCAGGAGATAAAAAGAATGAGCATCTAAAGGGGCCTGTGCTGCTCTACACGGATACCGGCGGTTTTACGCCGTTCCGTTTATCACTGCACTGCGGTGACGTGGGGCACACGATGATTTGCGGACCATCTGGCAGTGGTAAATCTGTACTGCTTAATACACTGGAAGCGCATTTCTTGAAATATAAGGATGCCAAAGTCTTTATATTTGATAAGGCTGCATCCAGCAGGGCACTAACACTTGCTATTGGCGGTAATTTCTATAACCTTGCAGCAGAAGGTAAGCATGAGCTTTCATTCCAGCCGTTGGCACGTATTGATTCAGACAATGAAATCAAATGGGCTAAGGAATGGATTTTAAGCTATCTGCGTCAGCAGAACATGACCGTTACTCCTGTGCATGACCGCTTTGTATGGAAAGCTCTGCAGTCCTTGGCTGAATTTCCTCAAGAGCAGCGTACAATCAGTAATCTGGTTGATCTTGTCCAGGATAATGATATCCGTGTAGCCTTGGAACCTCTGACATTAAAAGGTAGCTATGGTGCGCTTTTTGATAACGATGAGGAACACAGCGGTGCTAATGGTCGTTGGCAGGTATATGAGATGGAAACGCTCATGTCAACTCCTGCTATAGTGCCGGCAACGCTTGATTATCTCTTTCATCGGATTGAGGGCAGCCTAAAAGAAGCTGCAGGACCATCTATTATTGTGCTTGATGAATGTTGGCTGTTCTTTGATAATCCAGCATTTAAAGATAAGCTGCGTGAGTATTTCAAAGATATGCGAAAAAAAAATACGTCAATCATCTTTGCAACGCAGAATCTTGCAGACGTAGCCAGCAAGGCAGATTTGATGACAACGGTAATGGAGAACTGCCCTAACAGAATTTTTCTGCCGAATGTCAATGCAGTTAATGAGAAAAACCAAGAGCTTTACGCTTCTTTTGGTTGTAATTATCAGCAGGTCAAATTAATTGCACAGATGCAGGCAAAACGAGACTATTATTACGCTTCTCCTAAAGGAAATCGTATCTTCCAGCTTGCACTGCAGCCTATTGAGCTGCCTTTTGTGACTGCTACAGCAAAATCTGACCAGCTTGCTATGGATCAGATTCTTGCAAGCTATCCACGTGAAGAATTTGTAAGCCGCTGGCTGAAATACAAAGATTACTCCGGTAAATATTTTGATTTTAACCAATGATTGATGAACTTTAATTAATAAAATAATCACATGAGGAGTGATAGAAATGGTGAAAAAATCTAATAGCATTCTTGCGAAAACTTTATTGCTAACAGCTATTGTTAGTGGAATAACAGTAGATGTAATGCAAGTTGATGCAGCATATTCTTTGTTTCCTAATACTACAGTTAGAAGCTTAAAATCTGTAGATAGTATAGATCTAACAAAATCATTTTTAGTAAGTCTTGCTGTTAACACTACTTCTACTGATACTAATAATACTTTTTTATACTATTCGCCAACGGATGTTACACAAGGTAGCGTTACATTTAAAGGTGGAATGTTATATGTATTGCAAACAAATAGTCATGAATACTCTGACAATGGACAAAGTACCACTAGTTTTACAAACTATTTTCCATTAGGAGAAGCTAAAAAAATTTTAGGTTCTAGTGGTTCATCTACAGAATTAACTGAAGATCAAAAAACGGTTATAAAAAACTTAATTGCCAACGTAGATGGTAATCAAAAGGTTAGTGGCAATCAGGAAGTTACTGGTAATGGTACTGTTGGTGGAAATCAAACCGTCAAAGGTGATTCTACCGTAGAAGGTAGCCAGACCGTCAAAGGCGATTCTATCACCGAAGGCAACAACACAACTAACGGCAACTCCACCGTAAAGGGCGACCTGGGAGTAGAAGGCTCTACCAACCTGAAAGACACCACAGTAGACGGCAAGCTGGATGTAACCGGTAATGCTACAATCAACGGCAGCTCTACCGTCAAAGGCGACTCTATCACCGAAGGTAATAACACCACAAACGGCAACTCTACCGTAAAGGGCAACCTGGGAGTAGAAGGCTCTACCAATCTGAAAGATACCACGGTAGACGGCAAACTGGATGTAACCGGTAATGCTACAATCAACGGCAGCTCTACCGTCAAAGGTGACTCTATCACCGAAGGTAACAATACAACCAACGGCAACTCTACCGTAAAGGGCGATCTGGGAGTAGAAGGCTCTACTAATCTGAAAGATACAAACATCACTGGAAAGCTCACTGTAAACGGAAATCAAGAAGTAACAGGCGATATTTACGCTCATGGCAGCGTTGTAGCTAATAACGCAGGATTTAATAACCTGGCTGTTATTAATGGTGCTACGATTGGCAACAATACCGATTTTGTTAATATGAAGGATGGCAATATTGTCGCTACTGGCAGTATTACAGCACTCGGTAATTTCGGCGTAGCAGGCAACACTGTTTTGAACGGTGATGTTCAAATGAATTCTAATGCGTCCGTTAAAGGCGATTTGAATGTTGGTGGTAATGGTAATTTTGCTGGCACATTAAGTGCGCAAGATGCTTACCTTGGCGGACAAAGCGTTTTAGGTAGATTTGCTCAGCAAGACCAAAAAATCAATAAGACTGGCGCAGCTGCAGCTGCTATGGCAGGTCTGCATCCGTTAGATTTTGATGAAGAGCAAAAGCTTAATTTTGCAGCTGCAACAGGCAGCTATCATGGTTCTTCCGCAATTGCTTTAGGTATGTTCTATCGTCCGAATGAGCAGGTAATGTTTAATTTATCTGGTTCTTCCAGCGGCTCTGAGCATATGTATACTTTTGGTGCATCGTTTGCCTTGGATCGTCCTAGTGGCACTCATGTATCAAGCAGACGTGCGCTTACCGAAAAAGTACAGCAACTTTCTAAAGTAAATGAGGCTGTAATTAAGCAAAGCATGGAACTGCAAGCAAAGAATGACGAGCTGCAAAGCCAGATTGCAGAATTAAGACAAATTGTTATGGAAATGAAAAAGTCAGCATAACCATTCTCTCTTCTAAATATATAAGTATCCTGCCTCCTTTGTGGGGCAGGATACTCACTCTTATATGTTTATATAAAACCTATAAATTTATACATCCCATACGTTCTATATAAGCGTATAAACCTATATACATATATAAGGAGGGCTTCCCTATGGCTAACGAAAAATCACAAGACATTATTTTAGAATCAGATGCTCCTATTAACTACGGAGATGGCGAAACCCCTGTTAAAGACTTTCTTTTGAACAATGATAGTCCAATTGTTATTGTTAAGGATATGTACGGTGAAACTATAGAAGCTGTCAATCTTGTTGAATTTGAAGAGTATATGAAAAATGAAGCTGCCGATGCAGAAGACGGACATAACTTCAATATTGTTAATGACTATGAAATCCTGTACAAGCGTGTTGTTGGCAATAATATAGAGTATCATGCATATCAAGGCAGATATACTGTAGGTGAAATTGATATCATAAAAAACATTCAAGAAAATTTTACTCCTGCGAAATCCGAAACAACAATGAAAGACTTGCCAGTATTTTTTTACGAACACTATCAATTGTGCAGATTAGAAAATTCCTTAACCAATAAAGCAATTAGTGCATTACCTAACTTAGATGAAAGTATAAAACAGGAAAGAAAAGCTTTAAATGCACACGTAGAGGGAAAGCCGTTTTATGGGTTGAAAAAGATAGAAGAATTACATAATGCCATTGCAAAAAGCAAAGTAAGAAAGCCCAAACATATCATTCTTAATTGTAAAAGTAACGATGAAATTTGTAATCAAGAACACTCAGTGGAAAGATGAGATACATAGAAACATATAGACTTATACATTCTATATATCCTATATAAAAATATAAAAGCATATAAACATATAAACCTATATATTCCATACGAACATATCAGGAGGGATTGATTATGGACAATAAAAATTTACAAGATGTTATATTAGAACCTGATACCCTGATAGATTATGGTGACGGGCAGAAAGCAATCAAAGACTTTTTTGTGTGTAACGCAGACTTTCTCACAAGGCATGATTATTCAATAGATGTATATAAAGATCTTGGTGATGCACCTGTTAAAAACTTTTTTAACCAGAGTCCGGTAATCATCCTCAAAGATGTTGATGGTAAACCTCTAAAGGCTTTAGATTTAATTGAATTTGAAGAACATATGAAAAATGAATTTGTTAAAGCAAAAGAGAAAAACAATGCCCATATTATTAGAGACTATGACATCTTATATAAACAACATCTCCTTAGTGGCGACTCATACCGTTGTTATCATGGTCAGTATGATAGCAATGATACGTTTGTAGTTGATAGCATAAAAAAACACTGTAACAATAATGCATTTAGCAAAATAAGAGATGAATTGGCCAAAGCATATGACACTCCTAGAGAAGAACTCAACCTTAATATGTCCTTTGTTGATTACATCGAAACTCATCACCACCTACTTTCTCTAGCGAAAAAATATGAAAATACACCTGATTCACCTATACCAGGTTATGTAAGATTTGATCAAATAGATTTAAATCATGCCTGGGCAGACCGACTATCTCATAATTATAAAAGCCTTGAGAATATCGAAAATAAAATAGCAGAATTAGAAAAAAACGGGTTAAACGAACCTCAAATTATATTTCTTGACGAAAGTAGATTTTGCCAAAATATGCCTTTAAAATACGCTGAATACGAAGAAGAATACATTAAAGAAGATGTAAAAACCAACTACTTGATTCTATTTAATGGCGAAAATTCGACTCATAGAATATACGGAGAACATTTGCAACTCTCATTAAACAGTCAAGCTTTACAACAATCATTAAACTATCAGGCGTACAAAATTGGCAATGAGGATTATGGTCAATGTTCAAAAACTCCATGGATAAGAGAAATCTTTAGTACGGCAGATTACCATTACAATTGCGAGCATAACAGCGACTATAAAGCATTACTAAAATATATCGCAGATAATTGCCCTAGCATCAGTGAAGCTAAACCAGTTATTTCTTTATCTTTTGAAGAAAACGGCTGGAACTGTTATAAACAAAAAAATATACTTTTAAATGAATTGAATAGTAATGATTTGTTGATTAAAAGCACTAATGATGTTGTCAGGTTTAATGTACGCTACACTACGCCTCTTGGAATTAAGGATTATTCCGGTAATCTTACAGGATATATAAATAAAGACGATGTAGATTTAAGAAAAACTTTTTCTGAAATCAAATCTGCCGATCACTATCCGCAAGAAAAATTACTCGTCAAATATATTGATGAAAAGATTCTTCCTAATCTCCCTAAAGAATCCATCATGAAACGTGCTAAACGAAAAGCACGTCTTATCATTAATTTTACTCAAAACAATAATCATGATGACGAACGTTGT
>UMBR01035945.1_pt1 | contig 18129 bp, 9 predicted proteins | sample 1964011 | NCBI WGS metagenome assembly UMBR01 (sample SAMEA4835946, study PRJEB28245) | human gut metagenome | biome: gut microbiome; material: fecal sample | place: Denmark | collected 2008
GCCGTCGGCAGGAAGCGGAGCCATGGCCGCCGAACCTGAGTGGCAGTATCTGTCGAAACCTGTTTTGGAGAAACGCATTGACGAGGTCAAGCGGCGTATGCAGGAGGCCGCCAAGAAGTTGGATTTCGTGGAGGCTGCAGCTTTGCGCGACGAGTGGCTGCGCATGCAGGTGATGCTGGAAGAGCGTGGCGACGGCACTAAACCGTCGTCGCGGGCAGCAGTACGGAAATCCTGATTCCCGCTTTGAAGGAAAAATGAAGTCAAACCGCATACACGAGGAGCAAAGGGTGGTGGAGCTGATGATTCGGCTCTATTGCCGGCGTTATGAAGGCAACAAGGCGCTTTGTCCGTCCTGTACGGAATTGCTGGACTATGCCCGCCGTCGCCTGGCCCATTGCCGCTGGGGAGTGCACAAACCCACCTGCCGCCGTTGCCCGCACCATTGCTATGCCCCGCATCAGCGGGCACGCATGCGACAGGTGATGCGCTGGGCCGGTCCGCGCATGTTGTTCTATCACCCCCTGGCCGCCCTCAGACACATGATGCGTGAGTGGTAAAAAAAGAGTTGGGAGATTCTGGTCATTGAGGTGGCTTTGGGACAGAACAAGATAGGATCTTGTAAAAACGAGGGCGGACTTTACACTCATAAAGTCCGACCTCGTTTTTTGGATTTTACAGAGAATCTGAATTTATTGTATGATTGAGGAGGATATTCCGGTTTTAGTTACCGATTTGATTAATTTTGCCCATCTCATCCAATAAGTCACTATATGAAGTTACCTTATGGTATCTTACTTTGGCCGTAGAAAGTGAGTTAAACAATTTCCTGGCACAATCTATCTTTGCATTTTCTATTTTAGAGGTCTGCATGGAGGATAGGGAGCCTTTCGTTTCGGCTATAAAGAAGATATGCTTTATGCCGTCTTTTTCCATTGCGATGGCCCAGTCCGGAGCATAATTTCCTACAGGAGTCGGTATTTGGAAAGTGCGGGGCAGTTTCGCATAGACTACCACTTCGTCAGCTTCGTCAAGGTCGTGTGCAAACTGGCGTTCTCCCTTGCTGTCACTGAATACATAGTCTGTAATGCTTTTCTTGGCTTCATAGGCTCTGTCGAAATCCATTTTACTTTTTACGGTGAAAATATTGCTGTCATATTTACCTTCGGTCATGTTGTAATGAATGGATTCTACAATCATTGTGGCTTTCTGTTCTTTAATGATGCTGATTACCTTTCGGATAAATTCTTCAGGATTATTCTTGAACAGATACAATTTACTTTCTTTGATGCCTTGCAAAATCTTTACCACGGTACGGCGGGTTAGGTTTGCACCTTTTGCAATTTCTCCTACCAGGTCGTAACGGACCGTTGAGGTACATACATCTGTCAATTGGCGTGATTGCGAATGGGTGTCACCAAATTCTGTCACCTGTTTCTCATCCTGTGTGCCTTCCACCATAACGTAGCGAAGTTGTTTTACGCTTAATTCCGCATTAAGGTGCAGAATGGCATTTTCTATCAGTTCGTCGCTGTCGTAACTTACCGTGTAAACATATTGATGATTGATTTCTTTCCATAAGGTCTGGAATTCTTCTTTATTGAAGTTCTCATTCAATTTGTTTTCAGGTGTGGTCGTTTTTTCTTCCACTACCATATCGTCAAGTGCTTTCGGGTCAAATATAGAATTGATCAGTCGGATAACGCCTTCGGCTATCGGTTGTAACTTTGTGGGTAACGGGGCCAAATTGCCATTGGCCATTGCCTCATGATATTGAGGGGTGATGTGTTTATCGCTGTCAACATAACCGTTATCTTCCAAATAGATGATAATACGGCTTGCTTCCGATTCGTCAATGGTATGCAGTTCTTCTTCTATCCTTATCTGTTTGCCGATAAAATAGGCCACGGTGGCTTTGACGGCACGTTCGCGCAGCACCTCGCGGGTCTCCTTTTGCAACGCGCTGGTAAAATCGGCATAACTTTCATTGGCTATGACCGTCAGTCTGTTTACCTCATGCACATCTTCACCCAATAACTCTTTGTCCATACGGACGCCGTTTTTATCTACGCAAAGGCGCAGGCCACGCCCCACCTCCTGCCGTTTGGCCGTGGTTGAATTGGAGTGTCGGAGCGTACAGATCTGAAATACATTCGGGTTATCCCATCCTTCACGCAGTGCGGAGTGGGAGAAGATAAAGCGGGTCGGTTCGTCAAAGCTCAGCAGACGCTCCTTGTTTTTCAGTATCAGGTCGTAGGCGGAGATATCATCTGAAAGACCGGTCTTCTTCTCCACCTTTCCGTCGATTACCCGGTTGGTTTTCTTGTCTATCGAGAAATAGCCGCGATGTATCTCTTGGGGCGTAAACCGACGCAGGTATTCATTATAATCTTCGTCCCATATGTGGAACTCATCGTTTACAAGGCGTGAGTATTCTTCTTCAAACATCTTTTGGAATATGCCTTTTACTTCATTCCCTTCTTCGTCGTAACTCTTATATTTGGCCACTTCGTCGATGAAGAAGAGCGACAGACACTTGATGCCCCGTTTGAACAACTGGCGTTCTTTCTCAAAATGTGACATGATGGTTTCCCTTATCTGTACGCGCTGTATAGTCAACTCGTTCGTGTCTCCGATTACTTCACCTCGGCGCAACGTGACGCCATTCAGAAAAGTCACATAACCTTTAGCATTGATTTCAGACAGGGTAAAACCTTCATATTCGGCCAATCCCGAATCTTCACGCAGGTTGTCGCCGGTACCGAAGGTTTTCGTTTTTCGCACGATGGCGCCTGATGCCGTTTTTGTTTCGATTTCAATGCGAGCCATGGGCGGCCGTTTGGGGGAGAGCTCGATACTGTCAAGATACAGGTAACTGCTTGTGCCTCGCAGGTTTTTCAACTCAAATCCTTTCACATGAATGCGCTTTACCAGTTGCTGACGGTAGGCATCCAGTGCATCGAGTGCATAGACCGTGTTGTGTTTGGTCTTGTGCGTAGCCGAATAGTATAGTGTGAATAGCGGATTGAACCGTCTGATACCGGTCTGAGTAGCATTACCCTCCATCTTTTGGGGCTCGTCCATAATGACAATAGGGTTGTTGGTCGCAATTACATCAATCGGGCGGCGGCTTCCAAACTCATCACGCTTGGAGTATATGATTCGACTCTCTTTGCTGCGGCCTCCTTCTTTCATGGAAGTGGCAAAGGCCTGCGTATTGATAATCATTACGCACAATCCCGAGTCTGACGAAAAACTGTCCAGTTGCTGCAGGTTGCTGCTGTCGTAAACAAACCACCGGGCTTTCTTGCCGTAAGTCTCCATGAAGTGCTCTTCCAGCATGGTGAAACTCTTGGCTACGCCTTCACGAATGGCTATACTGGGCACCACGACAATAAACTTGCTCCACCCATACTGTTTGTTCAGCTCAAACATCGTCTTGATATAGACATAGGTCTTGCCCGTACCGGTTTCCATCTCTATATCCAGATTTACCGGTGCTACCCCTTGGGCCAGTGTTTCCGAAGGGGTTATATCGTATAAATTCTGTATCGAGCGGATGTTCCGGAGTGTCGTCTGTCTGTCCAGTTCCAAACGATGGTTGCCGTAGCCGATTTCTTCCTCCTTGTAGGCGAACCGCTTTTCTTTGTAGGTTCCCAGATCCCTGCGGTATGCAGACAGCGTATGCGATGGCTGTCCACGAAATACCGCCACCGTATTTTCTACGGCATCGGTCTGATATTGCTGTATCTTGAACTTGAATTTCATTTGATTTTCTGTTTAATCCTTCTTACCTTTTTTCCTCAAATTGTCAATCGCTTTGATGGAATCCAGATAATCACGTTCCACATCGCTTATGGTGCGTTGTTTGTATTTACGGTATTCGTTGGTAGCATGCTCCATGGCTTCAGCATGCGACACACTGCCGGAACCCTGCAAAAGTTGTTCTCCCGACATCGTAAGAATCCGGTCCAGATATTCTGCCCAATCATTCATGGTCATCGGTTGTTCCCGTTCGGCCTGACGCTCTGCGAAATCCAGATATCCGGAAACGAGTTGTCCCATGGAACGGAGTTCCTTTTCGTCCAGATAATTCTTTGCAGTCTTTGCTTCTGCCAATGTAGGTTGGGATCCCTTAAATGTCAGCAGACCCATAAAATCCTTTTCGGCATCTGCCCGTTCCACAATCAGTTCGGAAGCCGTGTGTCCGTGAACGGCATAATGAATCTTGTTCTGTACTTTCTTAAAGAATTCCTGACTTACGGAAGCGCGAGGGTCATAATCTATACTGGTGGCATAGATTTCCAATACCTGACGGTAGAACACCTTTTCCGTGGTACGGATGTCACGTATGCGTTCCAGCAATTCCTTCCAATAGCCACCGCCGCCCAACTTTTTCAGCCGGTCGTCATCCAGCGTAAAGCCTTTTATCATGTATTCTTTCAGCCGTTGTGTAGCCCATTGTCGAAAACGGGTGGCTATCACAGACTTAACACGGTACCCCAGTGCTATAATCATATCCAGATTATAGAATGTGGTGTTATATGATTTTCCATCCGAAGCAGTTGTTCGGAATTTCCGAACAACTGAATTTTCCTCCAATTCTCCTTCTTCAAAGATGTGCTTTATATGCTCACTGACATTCGATTTGCTGGTCTGATACAACTCACACATTTGCGCCTGAGTAAGCCACAAGGTTTCATCTTCCAGTTTGACATCAATTTTGGTCTGTCCGTCCATGGAGGTATAGATAATTATCTTGTTCTCTTCCATTATCTTTTCTGATTACAAGATTTTTCTTACCGTATTTTTGCTGTAGGCTTCAAACAGTTGGTCGAAGTTGTCTATCACATTGTCGTTGGCCGCCGAGGCATCACGTATGACAAAATATACCGGGTGCAGTTTGGCTATTTCCGTGATGGTAGCTTCGGTTACCTCGCGGTCGAAGCAGGCTATCAGGTAGTTTTCATCTACCAGATACACAGTCTTGCCTGCTATTGGTCGCGTTTCAATTTTAGCTGAGAGTTCTATGCCGAGGTCGAGCATTACTTGGAACAACAGGTCTTCTCCCGTGCGGTCGGCCTTCACGTTCTCGTTGAACAGCGATTGCATCGTAAATTCTTGTGGTGTGTAATACACATCTTCCATATTGGAGGTGTCAAGTTTCAACACGCGGAATCCTGTGTCGAGCTGGTCGATACCCTCCTTATCTTTATTCTCCTCTTTTATTTTCTTACTGGCACGGCGTATGCGCTCCTTGCCTATCTCGCAAATGTTTTTGTATCCAGCTTTGTAGGCTTCGCTCTTCTCGTCAGTTTTTTCGGGCAACTGTACCATAATAAACTTGCGGTTGCCTCCATCCTCGGCATTGAGTTGCATCACAGCATGGGCTGTCGTGGCAGATCCTGAGAAGAAATCAAGAACAAGAGAGTCTTTTGAATTTACGATCTCTAATAAGAATTTAATAAGAGATGACGGTTTTGGAAAACTAAATATTTTACCATCAAACAGATTTGTAACTTCTTTTGTTCCGTCTTGAGACATTCCAATGATATCAGGTAATTTTGTACTAACCGCAATACGACCAAAGTCTTCACCTGCTTTTTTCATATCATCTTCTTTCCAATATCTAAATGCAGGACGTGATATATTAAGGAAATCATAATCTCCGGGGAAAACAATTCTTCCTTGATTATAATATTCATCAAATGTATCATATGTTACAGCCCATGTTCGCAATTGATTCGCCGGATATTCTTCACCAGATTTTGGATTAACCATTGTAAAATAACTATTTGGCCGTTCGCTGGCCGTTCTTTGCGTTGTTAAGTCATGTACTCTCCATGGTTTGCCCGGATAATCGGGAGTCTCATAATATTTTCGTTCTTTCCCTTTGATACTTGCACAAAAATCATTAGATTTTGCGTAGCAAATAATAAACTCATAATCTTGTGAAATACCAAAAGGAACATCTGATTTGGCCGTTCTTTTTCTCCATGGGATTTGAGCCACAAAATTCATCTCTCCAAATATCTCATCGCAAATTTTCATTAAATTCTCAACCTCGTTATCGTCAATTGAGATAAAGATTACCCCGTCATCCAACAATAAGTCGCGAGCTACTTTTAAACGGGGATAAATCATATTGAGCCAATCAGTATGGAAACGACCGTTAGAAGCCGTATTTCTTTCGTACTGCGACAATGTTTGATTGCCTTCTTCATCAAAAAGTCCATTACGACTCTCTTCCACCTCTTTACCCACGTTATATTCGTCGTTATAGACAAAATCATTGCCGGTGTTGTAGGGTGGGTCGATATAGATCATCTTCACCTTACCCAGATAGGTCTCACGCAACACTTTCAGCACATCTAGGTTATCACCCTCGATGTAGAGGTTCTGTGTATGATCAAAATCCTTACTTTCTTCTCGACAAGGCCGTAAGGTCATGGTAGTGGGCGTATTAGCCAGTCGATTGGCCTCGCGTTTGTCGGGCCAGGTAAACTGATAGCGCTCCTCGCCTTTGCCAATAATATCGTTGGACAATTCGGCCTGCAACTTTTCAAAATCAATAGCCAATTCTGGCTTGCCGTCTTTACCTAACCGTTCAGTCACACAGTTCGGAAACAACTGCTGTATCTTTTTTATGTTTGAGCCTATCGCATCAGGGCTATGCATTTTCAGTTTGTCCATGATTATATTTTTGATTCCAATTGTTTTATTATCGCACTCTCGGCTTTTAATAATTCATCTGCCGATTTATTCAATTTCCCTAAGAGGGAATCTAATCTCTTTCCTTGTGAATAATATGTATTTAAGAACTTCTTTTTAGATTGCTCTAAGAACTCACAGCTTTTTGCATATAAAATCGCGTAGTCTATTTTATCAGAATGTTGTCCTATTAAATTCACAACTGTACCAGTTTGAACCGATTTTGATTGTTCATCACACCATTGATTTATAGTTTTCATTAATCCATCTAAAACGATCTGGAAGGAATGCTCCAATGTTTTATACGTCTCCTCAAAATCTTTCAACTCCGATTCGGAAGTAATGATATACTTTGTTTGCTCAAATGAGTTAATAGCATTTTCGATTTCTTGCTGAACCTGCATTATTTCTGATAACAAAGTACGCGAATTCATGTTTGGATCTAATGAATATATAATATATAGTTGTTTCCTTTTGATATTAAGGGCAGACAGAACTCTGCATACACTCTCACTGACAACATTGTAATCCTCCTTTTTAGCCCTTACTTCATTACGGAGTCTGTCCTCGTTTGAAAACCAGTTTCCAGCTATAAAAATCATTGCAGCAACTATTGCATCTGCTATTATAGGCAACCATGTATTTTCATCGCCTATAATTTTAATAAATGCAGGAAGCCTTAATATGTAATTGAGCGAAAACATTATAAATGCCGTCGTTACAATACATATTGTATATATCAAGAATGTCTTCAGCTTTCTATTCTTCATACTTTTCTTTAAGTTTTTTAATCTGTTCAAAATATTCCCGTTTGCGTCGAGGCTGTTTCTCGTTGGCCATTTTACGCTCGAGTGTTGCGATTTGAGCAAGTAACTTGGCCCGTTGGTCATTATCGGCTATCTGCTCGGTCAAGGTCTGGCCATCGGTCACCTCGATATGGCCAATTACTTTCACGATATTCTCCCAAACGGCATCGAGGTTCAGCCCCGACAGCGGCAAGGTGGCATGTTCGACGGATTGCCAGGCGGTTGTAAACAGCTTGGTGTGGAAGATGGCAAACTGTACTTGATCCTCATATCGCAGCGCAAAAACCATATTCTGAGCAATCAGCCGGGTCAACAGCAAGATGTTTTTTGCATCGTATTTCCTGCGCTTCATATGCACATCAAGGACATAAAACTCCTTCACCTCGACGCCTTCGCTCAATGCCGGTATCGTTGCCGGGGAAACCACCGCCACAATATCTATGCGGGAGATATCAGCGTCGAAGCTATCGCGCTGGGCAGGTTTCAATTCAAACTTGGCATAGATTGCCTTCTTGGGCAACTGCCGTTTTCGTTCTGTGGATAGAGGAAGTCCGTACATCGCTTACTTGATTACCAGAAAACAAATTAATTCAAAATCGTCCAAACCGCGTATTTCACAGGCAAACAGGTTGCCCTGCACCCCGTTCAGGAAATCGTCGATGTCGCTTTCTTCCTTCACCGTGATAATGCTCTCAATGGCAGTTTGCAGCAGGTCGCTGTAATGCTGCATATTTTTGCCGTCGCGGGTTTCCTTGTTAAACTGTTTGCAAAGCGCTTTGTCCGGCTTCGTCTTGTCCTTACAAGCATAACGCATCTTGTCCAGTAGTTTTTTGGGGGACAAGTGGTCGCAGATAATGGTACCGGTGTGTGAAATGTAGACCATATAAAACGGATGGAGCAGGTTGGCGTGGTCTATGTTTACCTCGCTATTCTTATTTTTCAGTACAAACATGACACCTGGTTCCACCAGTTCAGACGCATTGACCACGGCACTCATGCCATAGGGGGTGAGATCCATGTTGGGGTGTTCCTTCAGGTTGGCCAGCAGGTCGAGGCGAAATTCATTCAGTCCTAAATCCATGATATTGACGCCGGTATCCATATCTTCAATGTCTACCACTTCGTTCTGCAGTTTTTTCAACTGGTTACGCCGATATTCCAAATCGCCTTTTTCATTAGCTGACAATAAATTGTCATCACCTGTACTGGTAATGACGGTAGCTTTCATGCGGCTTTCTACGCGGCCTTTCAGCTGAATATAATCGTCCAGCTCCATATCCGGCCAGTAATTGACAAGTTGAATCACATCGTTTCGGCTTCCTATACGGTCTATGCGGCCGAAACGCTGGATGATGCGTACCGGATTCCAGTGGATATCATAGTTTATCAGATAATCGCAGTCCTGCAGGTTTTGTCCTTCGCTAATGCAGTCCGTAGCAATCAGGACATCAATTTCTCGTGTATCGTTGGGATGAATGGCGTTCCGGTCTTTGGAGATGGGGGAAAAATAGGTCAGAATGTCATTGAAGGAACATTTCAGCTTGGGCAAGGTACATTTACCCTCCGTGCTGCCGGTAATGAGAGCGGTATGCAAACCGCAGGCTTGCAAAATGCGGTAGGAGAGTTGCTCATACAAATAGTTGGCCGTGTCGGCAAAGGCCGTGAAAATCAATACTTTTTTGTTATGACCATTGACGGGATGTGTAAATTTATGCTTTAAATCTGCAATTAACTGCTGTAATTTGGCGTCATGTTCGGGGGTTATGTCTTTCAGCATGATGAGCAGTAATTCCAGAATTTCCAAATCAGCTTTCAAATCACGTCTCCAGCTTACATAATCCATGTCGCGGAGATTGATTTTTGATTTACGGCCGACGAACGGGTCATTTTCTGTATCTTCGTTGTCGAAGTCGTCTGTGAAGTCGGTTACGTCGATTGTTCCATCACCATTTCTTTCAAAATTATTGATTGCCGTAATGGAATCCTTGATAAAATCGTATATCCGGGTTAATGTCAATCGGAAAGAATTGACACTGCTTTCCAGACGCTTTAACAGATTAATGGCCATTAATTTACGCGTCCCTTTTTCGCGACCGTCAATGGTGAGTCCTTCGCCCTGGAAATCTATGCCGTAATGGTCCTTTACGCTATCGAAGATAAACAGGGAGGGGGTATAGATGGAAAGATTGAGCTTGTTGAGCAAGTCTGCAATATCGCTGAATGTGATGGTTCCACTCAAATCCGTAAGTTTGGGCCTGCGAGATATGGGAGACAGGCGAGTAGGGAATTTCCCTACTTCCTCAGTATTGTAGTATTTGATAATGTGGCTGCGGCTTCGGGCAATGGTAACTGCGTCGAGCAGTTGGAAGAAATCATAGCTTAACGAATCTACCAGCCTTTCTGTTGTTCTTTTTTCTGAGGGGAGTTTTGCCCATTTGGAGTAGGCAGTTTGGGCTTCACGGAAGATGCTGTCAATGCTCTTGTCTGTATCCAGCAAGTCGTTTATGTTTTCGGCTTTTCCTTCATAGGCCAGTTGCAACTGATTCTTCAAATCACTGAATCGGTTGTTTACCGGTGTGGCAGAAAGCATCAGAACTTTTGTCTTGACGCCACTGCGTATGACTTTGTTCATCAGTCGGGCGTAGCGGTTTTCTTTGAAATCGTCATCATCTTCTTCATTGTCAAACCGGCCACCATTGCGAAAGTTATGACTTTCATCAATAACAATCAAATCATAGTTACCCCAGTTTACGCGTTCCAGATCAAGTCCGTTGCTCAAGCCTCTTTCTCTTGAAAGATCAGAATGAAATAAAATATCGTAACGCAGGCGGTCGGCTAAAACCGGATTATTTTTGTAATTGGAGCGGAAGGTCTGCCAGTTGTCATTCAGCTTTTTGGGGCAAAGTAACAGTACGCTGCGGTTTCTGTTCTCGTAATATTTGATTACGGCAAGGGCCGTGAAAGTTTTACCCAATCCTACACTGTCAGCAAGAATACATCCATTGTATTTTTCCAACTTGTTGATAATGGCTAAAGCCGCATCGCGTTGAAAACTATACAGTTTGTTCCAGATTACGCTGCTCTTGAATCCTGTGGCTTCGTTGGGCAAGACGTCTTCACTGATATCTTCGAGAAATTCATTGAATATATTGTACAGAGTGATGAAGTAGATAAAGGCCGGGGCGTTTTCCTTGTAAACCGTTTCAATGTTTTCTATGACATTTTCCGTAACGTCTTGAAATTTTTCCTTGTCTTTCCAAAGTTCCTCAAAATTTCTCAGAAACATATCAGTAGCATGATGTCCAGGCATTCCTATCACCATTTGACAGAGGTTGTTTCCTTTATCAAGCCCGAGTTCAGTTGTTGTAAATTCATTGAAGGGCATATAGGTGTAGGTCTCTTCTCCATCCTTTATGTTCAGAAATGAATTCATAGAGCCATGAGTGATATTTGTCTTAAATCTGGCTTTTCTCCGAATCCAATCTGCGCATTCACGGGCAATGGCACGTTGTGTCAGTTGGTTGCGTAGTCTGATCTCGAAATCAGAACCAAATAGGTTTCGTTCTCTATTGAGTTTGGGAATATAGAATTCTCTTTTTTGCTTTTCTGTTTTATCAGTGGTGAATGTAGGAGAAGTAAAGATGAAGTTTACGTAATCAACCTTTTCCAATTCTTCTTTTAATGCTTCGTATGCGTAGATGGAAAAACTGGCTGCAGCTATGGATATTTGGCTGTGACTGGATAAGGTCTGTTTTAATTTGTCTATAACGCGCTCTGTAATGTTATTGAATTGTTTTGGGGTCTTCATGTAAATTCTTTTTATTGCGCAAAACTTTGAATTCAACACTGAACAGGAATAATCTTCTGGTTGAAGCAGTAAGCCCGGTTGTGATGCGTTGTTGATATTGTTGTATAAATCTTTTAAAGAATTAAAGCCTGTTGTTTGTCCGTGCGGCTTTGTTGGAATAATTTTCTGTTTGTCGGTGTCAGTTATTTACATGGTTTCATTTGTTTGTATCAGGGACAAAGGTAATAATATCGTAGCATATTTTTGCTTTTGTGCATTTCAATGGGGAAAATACTATAATTATGTTTCTCCACAAAGCAGCCGGTAGGGACACAGGGCGCATTTGTCGGGCAGCTCGGTGGGGGTGAAGGAGGAAGACTGCATACGCTCGATGAGACTGGTCAGTTCGGCCTTGAAATCGGGGGCGACATCAGCAAAGTTGAGCATTTCGGAGCAGCCGAGTTTGACGTACGGACGATAGTTGGGGTCGCTGGCCCGCTGCAGGAAATAGAGGGCCGGGACGATGTGTTCACGGGAACCGTCGGCCGAGGCTTGCTGCTGCTCCAGACAAACCAGACTGTAGAGAAAGGTTTGCAGGAGATAGGCTTTTGACTTGGGCTGACAGGTGGTAAGTTCGGAGAGGTCGGAAGCGCTGATTTTGTCGGAGGAAAAGGTGCCCGTTTTGTAATCGACGATGCGCAGGCAGGGGCGTCCGTCGAGGGTGATGTGGTCCTTGCGGTCGACAATGCCGCCGATTTTCAGTCCGCTGATTTCGATGTCGTGCCGTGTTTCCATTTCTTCCAGACGGAGGTCGTGGAGGCGGGCATCGGAGAGGAGAAGGCGCTTGAGATAGTCGGTAATGACGTGGAACTCAAGCGTGTATTGCTCGGGCGTGTAAACCTGCGTGCTTTGGGGCACCTGCTGGCGTACAAGGGGGGCGAGGGCCTCGCGGTCGTAGCGGAGGGCTTTGCGGTTTTCGGGGGTGAGGTGGGAGAGATGGAGCTCGCTGAAGGCGTGCCACTCCGCCACGTTTTGGGTGATGCGGTCGAGATAGGCTTTGAAGCTGGTTTCGACAAAGGCCTGCTGCATGATGCGCTCCAGGCGGACGGGGCTCTCGGCCAGCCGGGTGAGCTGGTCGGGGGTGATGGACGGGCCGGCCTGGGTGAGTTCCTGATAGGCTATTTGTGCGGCCTCGTGGAAGAGGGTTCCGAAAACGTTGGGTGGCAGGAAGTCGGTGGGCTTTTCGACTTCAGGCAGGTAGGCTACATGCTTGAAGAAGAACTTCAGGGGGCAGTCGACGTAGGTGGAGAGGGCGGTGGGAGAAAGGCTCAGCTTACGGGCCATGAGCGCCTGTGCGTTGTCGGCATTTACCGCAATGGGGGCATATTGTCTGAGGGAGGAACGGGCCTGAAGGCTCCAACTGTGGATGGGGAGATAGGAGCCGGATGCGGTTTGGAGGAGAAGAAGCTGTTGCATGAAGCGGGACATTTCGCCTTTTTTCAGCCCGTCGGTAGCTTCGTTATAGACCAGTGTGACCTGACGGGCACGGGTGAGAAGCCGGAAGAAGTTGTAGGCGAACACGGCTGTTTTTTGTCCCGGCATGGGGAGATTGAAGGCCAGCCGCACATCGTAGGGAATGAACGAGTTGTGGGTATAGAGGCGGGGCAGTACGCCTTCGGAAACGGAGAGCATGAGCAGGTGGTCGAAGTCGAGGCAGCGTGTTTCCAGAATGCCCATGACCTGCAGACCGGTGGCCGGCTCGCCGTGGAAGGCTACCGACTGGTTGCGCATGATTTGGCGCAACAGGCGGCTGAGGGTGTGCAGCTGCATGTCGAGCAGCCCCTCGGCCGCAAGATAGGCGAGGCGGTTGGCTATGGTGTAGCACTGGAAATAGCTTTCGGTGGAAAGCTGTTCCTGCCAGCTGTTGCGCGGATGGCGGCCGCGCGTTTTGAGGGCTTCGTCCTTGATGTGGGCGATGAGTTGCCGTAGGCATTGTTCGACCGTGGTGTCGGCATGGTCGGTTTCGATGCGTTTGAGGAACTTGCATACGGAGGCATAGGCCGGAGTGTGGCCCAGGGGGTAGCCCTTGGTGATGTTGACTTCGCGGGGACCTCCGGGTATGGCGGGGTCGGGGATGGACTGGACCACGGACTGGAGCATGCCCTCGTCGGCCAGGACAATGGCGGTGTGTCGCTCCTCGTCGGTAGTAAGATGCTGCTGGAGCCACTGGGGGACGTAACGGGCCTGGGCATTGTCGGAAGTGGCGGCAACGAAGTCGATGCGGGGAATGCGGGAAAGGTTGTCGAACTGCGAGGCATCGAGCGGGCAGGGAAAGCGGGTCAGGTTTTTGCGGAAAGCGCTGCCGATGTCGACGGGTGACTGCGGGCTGACGAGCAGCTGGTCGTAATCCCAATAGAACAGAGCCTTGCCTTCTTTCTGGATATGGGAAAAGAGCTGTTCCTCAACTTGCAGGAGCACATTGAAACCTACGAAAACGAAGCAGTCGTATTGGGGCGGAAGAGTGGCTTGTTGTTGCTGCAACTGCTCGACAGCCAGGCGCTTGCGGGCTCCGTCGTAGGCCAGGCCACGCTGACGGAGGGTGAGGTTGAGCTCGGTGTAGATGTCGTAGAGTTGCTGCCACACTTCAAGAAACTGACGCTTGATGCGCGAAGGGGTAAACGGGCCGGACGACTCAAGGCCCAGCTTGATGCGCAGTTCGTGCAGCTTCTGCTGGATTTCGGGGTCGCTGATTTCCTCAATCTTCTTGATGTCGTAGAGATTGGTGAAAAGTTGTCGGGCATCGGCCATGGCACAGTCGACATCGTTGAAATCGCGGAGCAGCTGCTCGCCCCAGCCATAGAACCAGTCGAGCGACTTGGCCGCCTTGCCCAGCCGTTTCCGGTAGATCTGGTAGAGGAGGCAGATGGTTTCGATGTCGTCAGCCGTACGGAGCGGACTGATGAGGCCGAAAATCTGGTCGATGGTGAGATAGGTCGGGGCCCAGAGCGGGGTGCCGTCGGGAGGGGTGATATAGTCGTTGAAGAAGATGCTGGCACGCTTGTTGGGGAAAACAATGGCCACGCGGCTTAAATCGTGGGAAAAACGCTGCCGAAGATCGTCGGCCACGAGTTTCAGGAAGGGTATGGCGTGAGAGGTGTTCATGGTGGGATTATTCTTGTGGAGCGGAAACGGGTTCGATACGGTTTTCATAGACATACCAGAGGTAGCCGCTGACGGAGCGGTGGCCCATACGGCTGAGGAGCTGCATGTAGGTTTGCACCTGGAGTATATAGTCGGGGCGTGGTTTGCCGAATTTGAAATCGACGACTACGGTATGGCCGTCTTTGGTCATGACGCGGTCGGGGCGGCGGGTTACGACCTGCCGGCTGTCCGGCTGGCGGCTGAGGATGCAGCATTCGCGAAAGAGGGTCCACGTACCGTTGAACCAGTTGCGTACCTGTTCGTTTTGCCAGCCACGCTCAATGATGGCGCGTATGTCCTGCAGCTGGCGGTCGTTTTCAATGAGCCCCTGCTCAAGGAATGCCTGCAACACCTGCGGGGCATCATCGGCCGCATTGATTTCGGAATAGATTTTGTGGAGCAGGTTGCCCTGTCGGATGTATTGCCGGCGGTTGTCGGTATCTCCCTCGAGGGCCTGGAGAAATTCGGCCGACTGGTTGGACTGGCGGAACACCAGCCGCTCGCTGTGGGGCGCAAACGTGGCGAAGAGATCACGGCGCGGAAGTTTGAAACGATTGTCGCAGTGGCGGGGGCTGTCGGACTCTGCTGAGGACGGAAGAAAGGGTTGTCCGCAGGTGTATATAATCGGGTCGGAGGCGTCGGCCGGATGCTGAAGAACGTCGGCATTTTTGTCGAGGGTATAGGATATCAGCTGGCCCACGGTGTTGAGCGGCACATTGGGCTGCTTACCCCCGGACTGGCATTCGACCTTGGACCATACGTAAAGATTATTTTCGGCACGGGTAAAGGCTACGTAAAGCAGATTGAGGTTGTCGATACGCCGTTTGAAGTGCTCCGTCTGATAGTCAATGTTGTAGATGGAGTTGGAAGCCACGGACGTAGGGGTAATGGGAATGTAGGGAATATCATTGTAGGGGTCGGCCGAAGGTGCACACCAAAGCAAATCGTCGGTGCGGTCTTTTTCGAGATCCCAGTCGCAGCAGGGGAGAAATACGGTTTTGTATTGCAGACCCTTGGATTTATGGATGCTGACAACCTGAATACCGCGGCTCTGGTCGGAGGAGGGTATGGATTTCAGTGAGAGGGTATTGTCCCAGTACTCAAGAAATTCGTCGAGGCTGGAAGACTGGTCAGAGAGATAGGCAATTGTTTCGTCGAGAAATGCAAAAAGGTATGCGTCGTCAGTCAGAGGACGCTGAGACGATTCCGGAGCAAACAGGAGCAGGCTGACGAGCTGTTCGATGAGCTCATAGAGAGGATAATGGGACAAGGCTTCGCGCTGCTGTACAAAAGCTTCGGGCAACAGTTCCTTGAGCATTTCGGAATCCTGGCCGAGACGGGAGGTGATGTCTGTCCAGTCCGTAACGGGACAGCCGAGTATGTCTTCCCGGTAGTGACGGGCAAGGTAACAGAGGGAAATGAGGTCGGTTCTGTCGTTGAGGTAGCGCAACGCGCTGATAATCATTTGTACAGACGTGGAGGCACGCAAAAGGAAGGCTTCAGCCGAAACAATGGCGGGACGTTCCGTCTGCCCCTCAGACTGGAATTCGTCCCAATGAGCATCGAGGTAGCTGACAATGGTGGCCGTGAGGTTATGGGTACGGACCAGAATAGCCATCTGACTGAAGGGCATGCCCTGCTCGTGGAGTTGGAACAGGGTGGTAAACATATCGTGGAGGATTTGCTCGTTGGTTTCCTGCAGCAGGCTGCGGCCGGTAGGGTAGAGCTTGAGGCAGACGTGTCCAAGTCCTCCGGAGCGGGCGCAGAATCTAGTCATGTCGGGGGCGTCGGGATCGTAGCCTTCGGTCAGGTACAGGCGGTGGATGGTATCTTCATCGAATCCCTGTTCGGTCAGCAGACGCCCTACGGTGTGGCGGGCATCCTCGTCGTCGGGAAGCAATTTGTCGGCCAGTTGGTCGAGCATGAACGACGCCTGATGGAAAAACTGAAGATTGAAACGTACAATGGTTTCCTGACTGCGGAAATTTTTGTCGAGAGGGATGATTTCGGCCGTCTTTTCATGGAAATGACGGCCCAGACGACGGGGCTTGTCGGATTGGATACTGCCGAGAATATCCCAGTCGCCACCCCGCCAGCGATAGATGCTTTGCTTGACATCGCCAACCAGTAGGGCCGTACCTCCCGAAGCGATGATTTCTTCCGTGAGAGGCATGAAATTTTCCCATTGCAGGGATGAGGTATCCTGGAACTCATCGATCATGATATGGTGATAGCGGATGCCGGCCCGCTCGAGAATGAATGTGGCGTCGGTGGGCTCCTGACGTATGACTTCATAGAGCTTGATGGGGGTTTGGGCCAGCAGGAAACGATCGTTTTCCTGCTCAATCTGTTCTACCTTGCGATGGATGTCGTCAAGCAAGCTGAGTTCATTGAGATGCTTGAGCGTAAGCCGGCGTGAATTGCGCAGGGAGGCGCAACGGGCTGCTTGTGTCATGATGGACGAAAGCAGAGCTGCCATGTCGGCTGCATATGCGGTGTCGGTGCGCTGTTTGGCCCACGTGTCAGGAAAACTGAGATAATTGGCCAAACGGTTGGAAGGTTGGCGGAAATAATCGCTTTCCTTGAGACCGTGAACTTCGTTGAGGCTGTTTTGCAGGTTGGTAGTCCAGGAAAGGGCATCCTGACCATATTTCAGACGGTCTTTTTCAAAACTGTTCTGGAATTTACGAAGTAGTGAATCCAGTTTTTTCCGAGCATCGCCCTCGCCGGTGGTGACAGAGTCTTTTTGGAGTCGTTCCTGATAGGCAGAGATCTTGTCTTCACAGGACAGGGCGTCGTTGAGTTCGCTGCCATGGCGCAGGTAGGTCTCGCGGGTCAGTTCCTTGGCCAGAGCCTTGAGCTGCCGGCGGACATCCCAGCCTTTTTCGTCGTCCATGCGCTGCTTGATAAATCTTTCGACCCGGCTTCGCAAACGGGGTGAGTCGGTAATGTGACACATGAGGTCGTCGACTGCTTTTTCAATCACCTCTTTATCGCTTAATTCAACCTTGAAGTGAGCCGTGTATCCCAAATCACGCGCTAGACCGGAAAGCAGGGTTTGAAGGAAGGAGTCGATGGTGCAGACCGTGAAGTGGTCAAAATCGAGCAGAATGCTCTTAAGAGCCTTTTGGGCCTGACTGCTGATAAATTCGGGCTGGTTGTAGGGGTAGCGTGGCGTGGGTGCTGGCAAAAACTGAAGAATGGTTTGGCGCACACCGTCGGCTTCGGGGAGTGACTGCCCGATAGCATAAAGATATTCGATGATGCGCTGCTTCATTTCGGCCGTGGCCTTATTGGTAAAAGTGACGGCCAATATGCTGGATGCAGGGATGTCCTGAAGCAGCAGGGCAATGTAGCGGGCTGCCAGCGTGTAGGTTTTTCCCGTACCGGCGGACGCTTTGTATATGGTGATGGCTTTCATCATGCAATGAACAGTATAAATTAAGGATGGATGGCCTTTTGGCTATTTAGGACAAAGATACGTTTTATCGCTGAAAGCGGCAAGTCGTAATGTTGCTGTTTTGAAAAAAACGGGAAATATATTTTGGCTTTTAGCCGGTCAAGCGCTAACTTTGCACTTTAAAATAAATTCTAACCCGTTGGCGGAATTAATTTAAGTTGATAAAT
>UMBR01074262.1_pt1 | contig 18073 bp, 10 predicted proteins | sample 1964011 | NCBI WGS metagenome assembly UMBR01 (sample SAMEA4835946, study PRJEB28245) | human gut metagenome | biome: gut microbiome; material: fecal sample | place: Denmark | collected 2008
TGTGATGTCGGCGCACAACCAATAGAAGAATGTGTGGACGAGTTCGTCCTGAGGCAGGCCGAATGCCGGAGCCCAGTCGCCGAGGTTGTACCAGTAGAGAGGCGCGCCCTGAGGCGTAGGCTTGTGGAAGGACGAGGTGCCGTCCTCTGCCCGCCAGGTGTCGTAGTAGCGCACGAAATCCTTCATCGGCTGGAGGCAGTCGGCGAGAAGCGTCTTGTCACCGTAGCTGTTGTAGAACTCCCAAGGCATGACACAGATGGCGGCTCCCCAGGCCGGGCCTCCTCCACAGCATGGCTCCCACGGAGCGCCGTTCGGAACATAGCCTGACTCCGGATTCTGACTGCCCTTGACATCGCCGATCCATTTGTTGTAGAAGGAGGCGGCATCGAAGTTGGCGAGAACCATCGGCATGGCTACCTCGCCGTCGCCGGTGTAAGGAAGTCTCTCCCGGTGAGGGCAGTCGGAAGCCACTCCAGCATGCATGTTGTCCACCTGCGACTGTCTCCAGATCTTTTCGATCTGACAGAACAACGGATTCGAGCAGTCAAACTCGGCGTCAGGCTTCACATTGCTGCCGACCGACTCTGCCACGACCTGTGAGACGTCAAGGTTCTCCATCCCGGAGACTATCGCCTCCCGGAACACGTACCAGGTGAACCGAGGGCTTGTCGTGACCTTGCCGTCGGAAGCGCAGACATATTCACACCTGCCGGCCGGATACTCGGACAGGTGGTTAACCCTCAGTGTGTCTCCTTTCCTGACATTCACGCCGTCCAGCTTGACCCATCCTGAGATGACCTTGCCGAAATCAATCTTGAACGTGCCGTCCTCCAGACGCTCGAAACTGACAGGCTTAAGGGTTTCCAGCACCTTGTCTGTCGGTCCCATGTTGGCGGTCAGCCTGCCCTGCGGAGCTTCCTTCAGGACGGCGTGGCTCAATGAGGAGTCATCCAATCCTGGCTTGTTCCATCCCGGAATCTCAAAGTTGGCATCATAGACTTCTCCCTGGTAGAGGTTGCTGAACACGACCGGAGAGTGAGCCTCCTTCCATGTGGTGTCCGAGCAGACATATTCAATGCCTCCGTCTGAATATTCAAGCGCCATCTGCAGGATGAACCTCGGGTAGCCGTAGTTCGCTATGGTGTTGTTGTTGAACAACCCTTCATGGAAATAGCCGCTTCCAAGGAGCATCGAGACGGCATTCGCCCCCTTGCCGAGCTTGTCGGTGATGTCGTAGGCGAGATACAGGGTTCTGTAGGCGGTGACTTCCGGCTCCAGAGGGATCCGCGGATTGGTGAGAAGCGCCGGTCTGGCCGTGTAGTCAGTCAGGCCAGGAACGAAATAATCGTCTCCGACCTTGCCGCCGTTGATGGACATCTCGAACCAGCCAAGTCCGCAGACAAATGCCTTCGCACGGACAAGTCCCTCTCTGACAGTAAATTCCTTTCTGAATATGGGTGCGGAGTTATCCGCCTCCGGAACGCTGTCATCCTGCCATGAGGCACCTATCCACTTCGCCCGCCAGTCACTTTCTCTGAACATTCCGGTCGTCCAGCGGGCAGGTCTCGCCCAGGCGGAGACCTTGTCCTTGCCGTCCCAGATCCTGACCGTCCACCAATAGTCCTTCATGGACTCCATAGCCGGGCCTGAATATGCCACCAGATGCGACTCGGCACCAACCGTCTTCCCCGAGTCCCAGATGTCGGCCTTGCCTTCCTTGAGGGCATTCCTGTCCGTCGCCACCAGCACCTGCCACGCCGTCTGGGTCGTGTTGTTTATCCAGGAGAGCCTTGGGGCCTGGGTGTCAATCACGATGTCATCGCCTTCCTGGTACTCGCACCGGAGGGATTCCGGCGCCGTGGCCGCGCCACATCCGCATAAACCCAATGTAAGACCAATAAACATTGCCGCCAGAATGGACGGCCGGATTCCTGTTGTCTTCATATTTCAGTGTTTTGGTAATCCGTTACTTGATCTGAGGCAGTCCAAGATCCACGAAGGTACGTGGAGCCGGGGTCTTCGGAAGTGGCTTGCGGTCCTTGATCTGCTGAAGGGCAACCTCAATGGCCTTGTCAAGCTGCTGATCCTCACCGGCATATTCCTTAACAGGGTCATTGTCCAGCAGGATGTCCGGATCGACACCGTGGTTCTCGACGATCCACTGGCCCGTCGCCGCGTCGTAGTTGGTGAAGAACGGCACGCGCACGTCGGTTCCGTCCATGTAAGGCAGTGAGCCGCTGATGCCCACGATTCCACCCCAAGTCCTCGTTCCGATCACCGTTCCAAGGTTGTTGGCCTTGAAGCTCCACGGGAAGAGGTCGCCGTCCGATGCTGAATATTTATTGATCAGCAGCACCTTAGGGCCCGTGTGGGTAGCCTCCGGGATGGTTCCGTTCTGGTTGGAGTTCCTGTACATCGTCATCCTGTAAACCTTGCGGAGAAGCCTCTCGATGACCATCGGAGAGATGTTTCCACCACCGTTGGCACGATCATCGATGATGAGAGCCTCCTTGTCGAGCTGAGGATAGTACCAGCGTGCGAACTCGTTCAGTCCCTCAGGTCCCATGTCAGGGATATAGATGTAGCCTACCTTGCCACCGGACTTCTCCTCAACGGTACGGATGTTCCTCATCACCCACTCGTAGTGCTCAAGAGGATATTCATCGGCGATAGGCTTGACAACGACCTTGCGGCCTCCCTCGGCGGCCGACTTGTTGACGGTCAGTTCGACAAGTTTGTCAGCTTTTCCGACAAGGAGCCTGTAGATGTTGTCAACGTCCTTAAGAGACTGTCCGTCAATGGCTGTGATGAAATCGCCCTCGGAGATATTCATTCCCGGTTCGGTCAACGGTGAGCGGAGTTCGTTCCTATAGACAGCGCCGGAGTAAATGTGATTGATCTTGAAGTAACCGCCCTTGTCCTTGCTCATCTTAGCACCGAGAAGGCCCATCGGGATGCGCTCCGGCTTAGGGTAGTCGCCCGGATTGACGTAGGCGTGACCGCTGGCGACCTCGCCGATCATTCCGCCGATCACGTAATTGAGGTCAAGACGGGTCTTGACATAAGGCAGGAGAGCTGCATACTTCTCCTTGACGGCCTTCCAGTCGCGGCCGTGCATATTCTCAAGATAGTAGCCGTCGCGGAACGCTCTCCAGACCTCGTCGAAGATCTGAGGCCACTCCTGGGCGTAATCCACTGTCGTGTACATATTGTCAAGGTCAATGGCCTCGCCTCCGCCGACTTTCGCGGACGGGAAGCTGACGGCTGTCCATTTGCCCTTGGCAGTCGAAAGTGCCTTCTTGTCTCCCGGACGGTAGATGACCATTCCTTCAGAACACTGCTCAGACTTACCGGTCTCGAAATCAAGCACCTGAGTGCCACGACCATCCCTGTACCAGAGCTTCTTGCCGTCAGAGAAATATGAGCGTGAGCCTCCTACAGGAAGTTTTATGGTTCTGTCTACCAGGCCATTGATGTCGATCTTCACGTCCACGGATTTCTTGCCCGAAGCCTTAGCGTCCTTCTGGTCTTTGGAAGCCTTGCCGCCTTTGGCCGGTTTCTTGTCAGCCTCAGCCGGTGCGGAAACATCTTCTGATTCAGAAGCGTCTGAAGCCACGGCGGACTCGCTGTCAGTCGGGAGCAGCGGTGAAGGTGTGCCGGCTGCGAGCATCGTCATATAAACTCCGCTTCTGTCAGTGTAGGCGAAGTTCCACTCGATCCAGCTGTAGATCGGACGGAAATCCCTGTCAGATGTGAATATCAAGTATTTACCATCTGTTGAGAATGTCGGGGAACTGGAGTCGTACCATTTCTCCGTGACAGGATATTCCTTGGCGGAAGCGAGGTTATAGACATAGACAACGCTCATCTTGTTCGGGGCAGGGCGGCTGTAGGTAAGCCATTTGCTGTCAGGGGAATATTCAACATCCCTTATTTCCTGTTCAGGGCATTGAAGAACAGTCCGTTTGGTTTTGGCGAACGGATCGACCTCAACGATGCGGTTCTTTCTGTCGGTGTAAAGGATGTGCTTGCTGTCCGGACTCCATTGAAGGTCACGGATGTAGGTGTCGTTGTCCTTGGTGACCTGGACAGGCTCGCCACCGGTGGCGACATCGTAGAGATAGACCTCGGTCTCCCCTGTTCCGTCACCTATGAAGGCGATGTACTTTCCGTCAGGACTCCAGTCGGCGCTGCGCTCGTTCGAGCCAGGGGTCTTGGTGATGTTCCTCGTGATTCCCTTTCCGACAGGCACGTCGAAGAGTTCTCCGCGGGCTGTGATGGCCATTCTCTTGCCATCTGGGGAAAGGCTGAACGAAGAGCGGCCTTTCTTGCCGACATTCATCCTTTCGGCACGGGCATAGACAAGGTCGGAGCCAAGGGTGATGTGGATCTGCTCGGTCGCCTTTGTGGCCGGATCCAGCTTATAGAGGTAGCCTCCTTTCTCGAACACAACGAGTCTGCCGTTCGTGCTCGGGAACTTCACATCATAGTCGTCGAACGATGTCACCTTGGCCGTGGCCTTGGTCTTCGTGTTGTAAACGAATAGGTTCATCGTCATGTCGCGGTCTGACGCGAAATAGATCTCGTCGCCTACCCACATCGGGAATATGTCCTGCGCCGGGTTGTCGGTGATCTTCTCGACCTTCCTGCCGTCGTAGACCCAGATCTCGTCGGCCATTCCGCCACGGTAATATTTCCAGGTCCTGAACTCTCTCATCACCCGGTTGTAAGCAAGTTTCTTTCCGTCAGGCGAATAGGAGCAGAAGCCTCCTTCCGGAAGCGGAATCTCCTGAGGCATCCCGCCATTTACAGAGACCGTCCAGAGTTTGCCGGAGAAGCCGTCGCCTGTGCGGTTTCTGAATATGATGCTCTTTCCGTCAGGTGTCCATCCCATTACGATGTTGTTAGGTCCCATCCTGTCACCGAGGTCGTCACGTCCGTTGGTGGCCGTGTAGGTCAGACGGACAGGCTCGCCGCCTTTCGCCGGGATGATGTAAACCTCACGGTTGCCGTCATATTCACCGGTGAAGGCGATCGTCTTGCCATCCGGTGAGTAGTGCGCGAACATCTCGTAGCCGATGTGGGAGGTCAGTCGGCGTGCCTCGCCACCGCTGAGCGGAGCCGTGAACAGGTCGCCGGCGTAAGAGAACACAACATCCGTCCCGTTGGTCGCCGGGAACCTCAGAAGCCTCGCCTCGTCGGTCACTTCAGCAGGCCCACCAACCGCCGAAAGCGTCATTCCTCCAAGAAGGAGGGTCAAAAACATTCTTTTCATAATATTAATGAATTATTGGATTTCACGTGTTAGCCAAAGTTTCAGCAATGGATCCGAGAGAGTATATTCATTGCCCTCTTTTGTAATAAGATCCATCTCAAGGAGCTGTTTGGTCGCGGACTGGACGGAGCTTGCGGACTTCAGCCTGTGTCTTTTCACAAACGCCGAAGCCGTCAACCCTTTGGCAACGCCCTCTGAATGAATCGCATACAGCAATTCTTTCTGCTGCTCCGTTATTACCGAAAGTTGCTCGCGAATGCGTCTGGAACTCTCCTCGATAAAGCGGTCCGTCATATTGTCCACAAGATCGACATCCGCGGTTCCACCTGTAACCGTCTCCGTAAACGCATCGTGCATTATCCTCTGCACGTAGGCGGTTATTCCCTCAAACATATCGTACGCTTTGTGGATTCCCTCTTCCGTAACTGTCTTTCCATACCTTGCGAACAGACCCCGTGCAAACCGAGCATAAACGCCCCTGTCAATCGGATCCATACTCAAATTGGTCGCACTCTGGTAAAACGGCCTCTTTGAGTCCAGAAACATCTGATCCATTATCCTCCTCTCACTGCCGGAAAAGATAAAATTAGAGTTGGAAGAGCGCTGAATATTCGCCCTCAGCAATGCCTCCACACCTTTCTCACGGTATTTCACAACCTGCTGGAGCTCATCGATTACAACAATGCAGCGCCTGTCCGCCTTCTCCAAATATTCGAATATCTCCTCAATGGTATATTCAGGAGCGGTTATATCCCCCAGACGGACGTTGAATGTCGGCTTTCCACTCACCGGATCAAATCCAAAACTCCCTTGAAGCGACCTTAGAGTCGAAGCGAAAGACTTCATAAGTTTGTCACTATGCCTCGCGACCTTCTTGAAAACCCCATTTCCGAACTCCATTATAAGTTCCCTAAGACTGGAGGTGTGAAGAATATCCACGAATATCACGAAAAACTTGTCTTTCAGCCTCTCTTCATCAAAGCAATGATAAATAAGCTCCGTCTTCCCGACCCTCCTCGGAGAGGTCAGAACGACATTTTCCCCATTTAATATGCAGCCCGTCAACCGCTTGGTTTCTGTGTCCCTGTCACAGAAAAATTCTGGAGGAATCCTTCCCGCGACAAAGAACGGATTGATATAATTGTCCATAGTTAATCCCATCTACGGCAAATATAACAAAAATTATTCTGCCAAAATTATTTTAGCAGAATAATTTTGACAAAATAAATTCAGTTTGTTCCCCAGAAAGCCCTCTCGTGTACCAAAGACCTTATTATAGAGGTTTTGTACACCAGAAGGCAGTTATACGTACCAAAGGCATTATTTAGAGCACTTGGTACCGCAGAGAGGCTTCTCGTGTACCAAAGGCATTATTTAAAGCACTTGGTACCGCAGAGAGGCTTCTCGTGTACCAATCCCTTTAGACATTCACAGATCGACACCCTCAGGGCAGAAAAATCAAATGGCAAATTCTGGTAACGTGCAAAATTTGCCATTTGCCTTTTTTCTGCCCCCACTGTCAGCGGAGATTATGCGTTTTTAACATCCGGTCGCTTCGACAAGCTCAGCGACCAGAGCACATACTATTCAGTCAGTCCACGGGCGCGGAGGAGGGCGCCGGGATCAGGCTGCGCGCCACGGAAGGAGAGGTAGAGGGTCATCGGTTCCTCGCTGCCACCCTTCTCAAGGAAGGTCTGGCGGAACTTCAGAGCCACCTCAGGATTGTATATTCCCTGCTGCTGGAAGTACTCGAAAGCGTCCTTGTCCAGAACCTCGGCCCAAAGGTAGCTGTAGTAGCCGGCGCTGTAGCCGCTGTTGAATATGTGGTTGAAGTAGGTCGTGCGGTAGCGCGGGATGATCTCGTCGATGAGACCCATCTCACGGCAGACCTTCTTCTCGAAATCAGCCACATTGGCGGCCTGGTCTCCCTCGGAAAGCTTCGCGAGATCCTCCTCGGTGAGTTCGTGCCACTTCATGTCCAAAATAGACGCGGCGCAAAGCTCTGAGGTCATAAAGCCCTGGTTGAACTTGCCGGCATTGTTAATCTTGGCCACGAGGGAGTCAGGAATGACCTCACCGGTCTCGTAATGCTTGGCATATTCAGCGAGAATCTCCGGCTGGAAAGCCCAGTTCTCATTGAACTGCGAGAACGTCTCCACAAAGTCACGGGCGACATTGGTTCCGCTGACGGAAGGATAGTGGCACTTTGTGAGAAGTCCGTGAAGGGCATGGCCGAACTCGTGGAACACCGTCTCCACCTCATCAATGGTGAAAAGGGCCGGGAGAGAGTCGGTCGGAGCCGTCATGTTGCAGACGTTGATGACGATAGGGCGAACGTCTTTGCCCTGGGCGTCAACATACTGCTCACGGAAGTTCGTCATCCACGCGCCGCCTCTCTTCGAAGAGCGAGGGAAATAGTCGGTCGAGAATATTCCAAGAAGACTTCCGTCCGCGTCAATGACCTTGAAGGCCTCGACGGCAGGGTTGTAGAGCGGAACATCCTTCAGCGGCTCGACGGAGATGCCGTAAAGCTTGTTGGCGGCGAAGAATATGCCGTTGCGGACATTCTCCATCCGGAAATATGGCTTCGTCAGATTCTCGTCCAATGAATATTTCCGCTGACGTACCTTCTCGGCGTAGTAGAACCAGTCCCAAGGCTCGATCCTCGAACCTGCGGCCACCTTACCGGCCTGGATGTCCTCATCCATAATCACCTGCATGTCAGCCACCTCTTCCTTAGCCTTGGCCACTGCCGGGCCGATGATCCTGTCAAGGAAAGCGTCCACGGTAGCAGGGTCGTGAGCCATCTTGTTGTCCAGCTGATAGGCTGCGAAATTGTCGAAGCCAAGGAGTCTGGCCTTCTCGGCGCGGAGTTTCAGGATCTCAAGGCAGAGAGCCTTGTTGTCATATTCATTGCCATTGTTGCCCCTTGACGAATAGGCTTTGAACATCGCCTCGCGGCGGTTCCTGTCCTCGCAGGATGTCATCTCGGAGGTGTAGGATGAGACAGGGAGTCCGAATTGCTCCTTGAACGCGTTGTTCTCGGCCAGAAGGTTCGTGCCGAACTTCTGCTGCGCGGCGGCGATCTTCTGGTTGATCTCCTTCAGCCTCGCCTGGGCGGCCTCGTCAAGGTCCACACCGTTGCGGGTAAAACTCTGGTAGAGCTTCTTGAGAACCATCTGCTGCTCTCTCGTAAGTCCGCTCTGGTCAGCGTCATAGACAGCCTTGACACGCTCGAAGAACGCCTTGTTCATCGAGATGTTGTCCTCGTGCTCGGTCATCAGCGCGGTGGCCTCCTCGACAACTTTGTTCATCTCATCGCTGCCCTCTGTCTCCTGAAGGTTGAACAGCACAGCCGTCGTCTTGGTCAAAGTCCTGCCGGACAGCTCGTAAGCCGCCACGGTGTTCTCAAAGGTAGGAGCCTCCTGATTGCCCAGGATAGCCTCAAGTTCCTTGTTCTGCTCCTCAATCCCGGCCTTGACGGCAGGAATGTAATCGGTAAGCTGAATCTTCTCGAACGGCGGAATGCCGTAAGGTGTGTTCCATTCCTCCAGGAACGGATTGTTCTTTGTCTGTGTGCAGGCTGCCATCATAGCGATCGCTCCTAATGCTAAGATTGCTTTTCTCATAATGTGGTTTAATTATTTAATGATTTCCACTCCTGTAAGATCAATGAGGGTGAACTGTGCATTGCCCTTGTAGATGGTAAGGATGCCCTTAACATTGATCGGGGTCCCGGCAAGCACCGACGGGTCAATCTGGGTGTCTGCGAAACGGGAGTAGCCGCTCGTGCGGATCTGGACGGTCTGGCTGCCCATTTTGAAATACTGGCTTACGGCATAGGCGTCGGCGTTCTTCAACAGGGTAGCCTTGAGTTCCGGATCCGAGATCTTCCTCGAATAGTCAGCCACATCCCCGTCATCGAACTTTCCGGAATTCAGGTAGCCGATGAAACCCTGCTTGGACATCGCCCAGGTCGTTATGCCCCACGTCGGATCCGCGACCGGCTTGTAGTCCTTGCCTGTGCCGGATAGGAATATCCTGTTGGACGAGGACTTCTTGTCCTTGTAGGAGTCTATGTAGATCAGGCAGAAGATCTCTTTGGCGTAGGTCAGGCCGTCAAGCTCGACATAGCAGCCGATGTTCTCCTCTTTCAGAAGATCGGCGGCGGAGACTTTCTTAGGCTGCAGCGGAGTGTCAATCTTACCTCTGAATATGTGAGTGTCAATGATGTACTGAACCTCGATGTAGGAGGTCTCATATTCACCGGTAGGATCGGCGTAGCCCAGCTGGATCATTCCGTTGTAGGCGCCGAGCGTGAGGCCGCCGCACTTGACATAGACCCACTGGCCGAGCTTGTAGTCGTTGTAGAGGGCGTTCTTGCCGATCTTCAACTCTATGCCGCCCGTGGCGTCCTGGATGTAGATGCTCTTGTAAACATTGCCGCTGCGGTCCTCGGAGACCACCTGTCCTCCGATGACGATGTCCTTCTCGATCTTCACCGGGCCGGACTTGTACAGAGCCTTGAGCTGGGCGATGGTCGTGTTGGGGGTCATCGTCACAGGCTCGTAGACATCAGCCTTGCCGTAGTCCGTGGTGAAGACCTGGTCCCATTCCTCGCAGGAAGCGAGAACGAAAATGGCGGCGATCAGCGCGAAATATATTCTTTTCATACCTTGGAATCCTTAGAATCTGAAATAAATGTTCAACATGTAGTTGATTCCGCTCATGTAGAAGTACTTGGAATCAAACCTGTAGAATCTCTCCTTGCTGACGGTGTTGTCCACAAGGCGGGTCTGCTCGTAGCCGCCGGTGCGTACATCCCTGTTGTTCAGGAGGTTCTTCACCTGCATCGAGAAGCCGAGCTGGTACTTTCTCTGAATATACCAGGACTTGCCCACGCTGGCGTTCACGAGCATGAAGTTCTTGAACTTCTCCTGCGCGGCCATGTACTCGATCTCCTGGGCGGTCACCTGACCGTCAGGCCCGGCTGTGGCCATGTCCGTCCTGTAGAGAGGGTTCATGTCCAGATAGGAGTTCCCGAAGAAATCCACATCCGCGTCGATGAACCAGTAGTTCTTGTTCCACGCGAGGCCAAGGCTGGTCGCAAGCTGCGGGGTACTAGGCACATAGTGCTGCACGGTCTTTCCGTCCACGGTAGGATGGCTCTTCCAGTAAGGAATCGTCACTCCGTAGGTTCCGGCTACATATTCAGCGCTGTTGTCGAAGGTCTGGTACATCGTAGGGTTGGAGGTATAGATGTACTGGCCGTAGGTGAACACTCCCTGAAGGGAAAGGTTAGGCACCGGAGTCGGCACCTTGAAGCCGAGTTCGACTCCGACGTGCCTCTCGTCGATTCCGGACATCGCGAAGTTGGTGAACGAGTTCTGCGAGTCATCGTAGAAGCTCATCACGTCCGTCTGATCCTTGATGGAGGTATAGAATCCGGTGACGCGCACATCGTAGCCGGAATTGCTGTAGGCGTAGTTGATGTCCGCCGTCAATGTCTTGATGGTCTTGAGATCAGGCATCACGGTGTTCCTCGTCCTCGGGGAGATGAACGCCTGGTTGAATGTCGGGGCCTCGGTGATGTAGGCTGCGTCGGCGTAGATCCTGTGGCCTCCGCTGATGAAGTAGCCGAGGTTGATCTTTCCGGATCCCGTCAGGAAGTCCTTCTTGTCGGACTCACCCTTCGAGGTGATCGGCCTGCCGTCGATCTGGTCGTACTTGGTGATGACTTCCCCATTGTAGGTGAACGGGTTGCCGTTGTCGTCAAGTCCCGGGAAAAGACCCTTCCTCAAAAGACCTTCCCTCCAGAATTTCGAATATCCAAGCCTTCCGGCCACCGTCGCCTCGAAGCCGCCGAACGTGAAACGTCCTGAGGCCCATGCCTCCGCGCGGCGGACGTGGGCATAGTAGTCGTAGCCGTACTTGTCGCCCTGGGCAAGGGTCTGGGCGGCTCCGTTCCTGAGATAGTAGTCCAGATCGTTCTGGATCATCGTCGGATAGGCGGCGAAATCCCTCTCGGCGAACTGGTCGATGTTGACATAGTAGTCTCCTCCGAGCAGGTCGTCCAGAATCTTGTAGTACTCCGTGCGATTCCACTTGTAGGAGAGTCCTCCGTTGACTGTCAGGAACTTGACAGGATTCCACTTGGCGTTGACAGCGAAGTTGAGGTCGTTCTGGTCCACACGCCTCTCCTCGATCACGTACTTCGAGCGGTTACCTGAGGCGGTGGAGTTCAAGGAGTTCACGGCATAGAGACGATCCCAGTTGATGTGGGTGGTCGATGGGAGGTCGGTCTCCCAAGCCTCCTTCGCCCATGCGTACTTGGCGAAGTTACGACGGTTGTAGTCCGTGTTGTCCATGTAGAAATAGCTCGGAAGGTTCCTGTAGTAGTCAGGACGGGGATCCGGGGCATCGTACCAGTCAAGAGCCGTGTAGCCGTTCTTGCCGAATCTGTAAAGCACTGTGGCCGAGGCCGAGAACTTCTGGGACTCTGGTGTGAAGTCGTACTTGAGGATGGCGATCGGCTCGTGGGTCTTGCGGACGCGGGCGTTGCGCACCTTGCCGTTATAGTAGCCCCAGTTGGAGTTGTACATGTTGTCGCCCATCAGATCGTAGACCTCCTGGGTGGAACCGTTCTGCGCCCCACGCTCGCCAGGGGCGGCCATGAATGTGAATCCCAGCTTATGCTCCTCGCCGAACCTCTTCTCCACGGCTCCGTAGTAGCCGAACGAGCGGTAGAAAACACCCTTTATCCAGTCATTTCCGCCAAGCCTCGCCGATGCGCTGAAAGCGTAGGACCAGCCGTTGTCCAACTGTCCGGAAGCGTAGGTCAGCATCAGGCGGAGCCTGTACAGAGCGCTGTTGGTCAGCACGCTTCCTCTCCAGCCTGTGCGGACGGAAGAGGCCATCGGCATGATGTTCGTGAGGCCGTTGTAGCCGCCGAATCCGAAATCGGAGACCTCGGCGCCGTTCACGGACTCCTTGCTTCTGGTGGCCTCGTTGAGACCGCTCCAGAGGGAGTACGGCGTGTAACCCGTGATAGCGTCGTTCATCCTCACGCCAGCAAGATAGACATCCTGAGACTCACTGGAATAGCCGCGGACACGGAAGCGCACGGAACTGAAATTGTAGCCGGCCATGTTGTTGAACACATCGTTCTGGCCGAAAAGGATGGTAGGGCTGTCCTGGTAGCCGGAATCGTCCATGTCGAACTCGGAGAAACTGGCGTCGTCCACCTCGGCGACTTTCGCCACCGGGGTCAGGGACAGGTTGAACATGTTCTTGACATAGCCGTCATTGACGGTCACGTTGACTCTGGACTGGAGATAGTCCGGGCTTTCGATGACAAGGTCGTACATTCCGTCCTTCAGGTTCCCGATCCGGAACGTTCCGTCCTGTCCGGCTTTGACACGGGCGACTTCCTTTCCTTCTGAATACAGGATCAGATCCGCTCCGTCAATGGTCGCCTTGCTCAAGCGGCTGACGACCGTACCTTTCACGCCACCGGTGTAGTTCTGGGCCGATAAAGTCAGAGCCAGAAACAGAGCCGATGCGGCAAGGAATATTCTTTTGTTCATATTTATTGAATATTTACTATTTATCCATTTGGAGGGTCACTTCGACAAGCTCAGTGACCGAGCCTCTGCGGTCACTGCACTTTCAGTCACCGAGTTTGTCGAAGTGCCGAAGCGACTGAAGTAACTACTTGTTACTAATGACAATATAGGTCGGGTAGTGGTCGCTGTAGCCGCCGACGTAGGAGCCGGATGAATATGTCCGGAACGGCGTACCCTTGTACTGTCCTGTCTGCTGAACCATGAACGGCTGGTTGAAGACGCGTCCGTAGTACTTGCCCTTCACGATCGGAACAATCCTGAGCGTCCCCTTCGGAGCGTTCACAAGCGCCTCGTTCGCAAGGATGATGTCGTAGATGTTCCACTCGCCACGATAGGCCAAAGAGCCGTAACCGGCTTTCAACATTGAGGTAAACGGAGAGAAGAAGTCCATCTTGCCGACTTCGGAGACATTCTCCTTGCCGTGCATATAGACGGCCATGCTCTCGTCCGTAGGGTTGTCGTTCATGTCACCCATCACCACGATCTTGATCCCGGGATATTCATTCATCAGTTTGGCGGAGTTCTCGTAGATGATTTCCGCGCCACGGCTCCTAAGGTCGCTCCCCTTGCCTCCGATCCTGGATGGAAGGTGGGCGACGAAGAACGCGAACATCTCGCCCTTGATCTCGCCCCTGACCATCAGCACATCACGGGTGCGGAAGTGTCCCTGAGACTCCTCGTCCATGTCGAACTTTATGTCCTTACTGTTGAAATCAAACGGAATGGATTTGCTTTCAATCAGTTTGAACTGCTCCGGCCTGTAAAGCAGGGCCACATCGACGCCTCGCCTGTCCGGACCGTCATAGTGCACGATCTGGTAGTTCGCGTCGGCGATCTCCTTCTGGCTCACAAGATCCTCAAGCACATGGCGGTTCTCAACCTCGCTCAGGCCCAGAACCGTGTGGAAAGCCTTGTTCTCGTCAGCCATCGCCTTGATCACCGTGGCGATGTTGCGGAGCTTGCGGTTGTACCGCGCGTCAGTCCAGCGGTTTGCCCCGTCGGGGAGATATTCATAGTCATTCTTGCCCTCGTCGTGGTAGGTGTCGAAGAGGTTCTCGACATTGTAGAAGCCGATGACATACCCCCTCGCGCCCTTGTCCCCCTTGGCGCAGGCCGTGGCGGCCACAACCAGAAGCAGCAGAGCGGAATAAAGTATTTTTCTCAAACGCATATCAGTTTTGTATTATTATTCATTAATATGTCGGTTCCGCCGGGGACGCTACCTCCACCACCAGGCGACATCCTTCGGCTCCTCGGCCTCGATCCTTGCCATAGTCTCCTCGCCCACCTTGGCAGGCAAGTTCACGAAGAAATCAATGTTCAGTCTCTTCTCAAGATCATCAACCGACATCGAATAGGAAGAATCTATGGTCTTGGTGCTGTATACCTTGTGATCCAGCCAGACGGCACAGGCGGAATAGCCAGAATAGCCGAATGTGGAGCTCTTCATGTAGCGGAGGACGACCTTGTAGTAGGCTGTCGGAACGGTAACCTTCTTGCCGTAGTTGTCCACGGCATACTTGACAGTCTCGCCTTCCTTGTAGTCTATGACGCACCCGGTCACAACGTAGAGCGTGTCGGAACGGCCGGCCCATGAGCGGACCTTACCTTCCAGATTCGCCCAGATGTCAGCGTTGAAGCCCTTATTGATCTGAGGTGTCATGTTCGTGCCGTAGAAAGTCATCGCATTCGAGGAGTAGGATGTCTGCCGATCAGCCGAGGCAATCTGGTGACCTCTTGCGAACCAGCCGGCATTACCCTCTGAAAAGCCTCTTGTAAGAACCGGCTGCTTGTTCGCCGGCAACAGGGGATCCAAAGCCCAGGCGTCAGTCCTTCCGGTTTTTCCGCTCATATTCCAAACGCATAGCGGATAGGCCACCCACGGAGCTACCAGATTGTCGTAATCCCAAAGGAATGAATAATTTCGCGTGCTCACCGACCCGACAGTCATCGAATGCGTGAACGCATCCATCCCCTCCGGAATAGCCGGAAGTTCCATCCACCCTGTCTTCGGAGAGAGATTGCCGCCGGATGGTGTCGGATCAGGCTTCACTTCTGACCCTTTAGCCTTCTGACTGATAGTCTTCGAAGCCTTGCCCGCGCTGTTCTCCACCGTGATCACAGCCGAGCGCTCCTTCTCCGATTTGTTCTCCTCCACCTTCAGGGTGACATCCATGTCGCCGCTGCCAGAGCTCGGATCAGCAATAATCCAATCCACAGGCTCGCCGCCGTCCACCGAAGTTATAGTGATCCTCCAGGATGACGAGGCCTTCACATAAATGAACTGTGAATATCCTCCCGCCTCAACCACCGCGGTCTTCACCTCGACTGTCGGCGGAAGCACATCCTCCTTACCACCTGAGCCACAAGATGATAGCGCCAGCATTACAACCCCGGCGCAAATCATCCAGAACCTGCTCAACGTTATCTTCATGTGTTCGTATTATTGAAGAGAGCAAAAGGGCTGCCCGCTTTTCCGGGCATCCCTTTGTCGCTCTTTGATATTAATTTATTTTTCCGCCTGTATGCCAAAAAGTACAGCCCTGCAATCCGTGCCCTTTACCGACTTGACAGTGATTGTCATGTCAGCGGAAAGTGGTTTCCCACCATTTTGGGCGGCGATGTCTATAGTCTTCTTGGATGCGGTTGTGACATTTTCTATCGTGTAAGGAGACGTGTTCGAGCATCCTGGATTTTCTGTCAGACCGATGGCTTCGCAGATAGCCTTTCCATCAGATTCAGCCACAACACTTGCTGTCTTACCTTTCCAGGCCAAACCATAGAAAGAGATTTTCTTCGTACCGGCAGGAACCACAATCGTAGCTGAGCCAACCTTCTTTCCTGTGCCAAGCTTAAGTATATCGACATCACTGACACCATTGACGGTCGCTTTCTCTGAATATGACTCCTTGTCAACCACTGTCCATTTGACGTTGCTGGCAAACTCGCCCGCAGCCGGAGTCTCTCCGCCAGGATTGTCTCCGCCGCCTTCACCTTTTTCAAGAATCTTGACCTCTACGGCAATCACATTGAGAAGGTTCTTTTCTTTGTTAATCGTGTTGAAGAAACCGGTCACCTGAACCTTGTCACCTTCGTCGATTCCGGAGTACATGGCGGAAGGAGCGCCAGACAAGGCTCCCTGAAGTTTGGCAGCCCCCTCAACCATGAAGTTGGTGTAGCTTCCGTTCTTTACAACCTTGGCGGTGTAAGTGATATATTCAGCGAAATCTGCGGTGTAGGAATCGAAAGTGGAGGTGATGTCCTTCGCTTTCGGGTAGGTCACATTGTGTCCGGAAGACACCTTGGTGGTTACAGGATCCATTATCTCAGGCACGCCATAATAATCCTTTAATGTGCCCTTGAAGGTGACCTTGTCACCAACCTTGACTGTAGGGGTTGACTCCTCATAGACATAAATGCTTGATGTACCGTCTGTCACGACATAGCCTTTGGTTGTGAGGGCTCCTACGAGGACTTCCTCGGACTCGACAATCGTGCCTGCTGTCCTGTCAGCCGTAAGCATCTGGGCGAGACTCATCCTGGTGCCAGGGACATCAGGAGTGTCACCACCGGTGCCGAGGTCAACGCCCTTGGAGAAGTCGATGACGGTGCCGGCCTTTTCGGAAATCGAAAGGGTCAAGTCATCAAAACAATAGACGCTTGCCTTTGTGGACATGAAATAAAGATAGAGGGCGGAAGTCCCGTCAGGAACAGTGAATGTGGAGGAAGCAAGATCCCAACGCTTGTTCTTGTCGCCGGCAGGGAATGAATATTCAATCTGTACCCACTTGCTTCCATCCTTGCTGACATACACCTTGAACTCATCATGCTTGAAAGTGTTGTCGATGTCCCCGCTCTGGGAATATTCATTGCGCTCAGCTCCGAACGAAAGCGTGTAATTCTTTGACGCCGGCAGCGTTATGTTCTTTACCTCGAAATAAGGTTCCTTCCCGAACCAAAGATAATTCATTCCTGACCCCTGATAGTCAGATGAGGATGATGACGAGTTGTACTTGTCATTAGTTCTTGCGCTTACTCCGCTTGAGGCGTAGGTAACAGACGAGATTCCCGTGCCGGTCTCATTGCGCCACCCCTCGAACGAATCAAGGTATGTCTTCCAACCGCTGTCGCTCTTGACGGCCTTCTCCTTGTCAAAGTCGTTCTTGTAGACGGTCATGTCAGCCACGGAACCTGTTCCTTTCTGCTTGACAACCAAAGTCTTGGAGTCAAAGCCGATGTCGAACTTCACTGATCCTTCACGATCAACCCCGGTGTTATACATCACCTTGATCTCGACAGTCACAGCCTTCGAGGAGGCCTCTCCTTCCCTCGGTCCGATGGAGATCCAGTCCTGCTCGGTGGTGGCCTTCCAGTCTCTGGTGGCCGTCACCTGAACGGTCTCGGTTCCGCCGGTCTTCTCAAATGAAATCTCGGACTTTTCGACCTCCACCGACGGAGCGCCCAAGTCCTCTTTCTTGTCATCACAAGCCGTGGCCGCGAAAGCAAGCGCCGCCACAGACATGATGAAGCCTAAAAATCTATTTGTTTTCATATTCATTAGTGTTAATAATGTTCCACTCATTATGCCGCTTTGCCTCTTCCCCGCTCCAGTCCTTCCTTTACCGGCACTTCTATCGATACTTCGACACCATCCACCCCCGCAAACTCAGCTGTCGCATCCAGGCGACCGGCTATTCTTCCCCACAAATTCTTTGCCTGTCAAGCAGTCCGCTAAGTTACGACTAAATATTCAATTAAAAAATATGCCCGGACTGCGAGAACTATCGCAACATGTTATTTACTTACTTTCAAAGGTTTCCAAATAGCCACCGGGACAAATGGGATGGCGGTATTTCAGAGTTGACTGTCATTCAGTGCGTTATACGCCACGGGCTCCGCCAATGTCATTGCGTACTTTACGCAGCGAAATATACGCAATAATATTCATTTTTCCCTAACAGCCTTTGAATGTGAGTGAAATGCTCATTCCCGCTCACGAAAGGCAGGGAAAGAGATCCCTCGTGAGCGAAAAAACCATTTCTGTACACGAGACCATTGAATATAGCGGCCTCGTGAGCAGATGGCCTGTTCCCGCGCACGGCCTTGCCTTACAGATCGAGGTCGAGCTCGACGGGGCAGTGGTCTGAGCCGAGGATCTCGGTGTGGATCTCGG
>UMBR01037865.1_pt1 | contig 17653 bp, 18 predicted proteins | sample 1964011 | NCBI WGS metagenome assembly UMBR01 (sample SAMEA4835946, study PRJEB28245) | human gut metagenome | biome: gut microbiome; material: fecal sample | place: Denmark | collected 2008
TGCGGTCAGCCTTGCCGGTATCCGTTATTCTGGCATTCATCTTGAACATCTGCCCGAAAGCCGGATTGGAATAGGCACAGGTACTGCTGCCGAAGGCGGTAGCTCCTGACGGAACGTGATGGTAAAGGATTATCATCTCCATGTCATCTTCCAGAATATCCATTACTTCTTCCAGATCGTATTGTTCCGCAAGAGGGAAAGAGAGCAGGACATAATCGTCATAGAACTGCGGTTGCTCCATCGTGGTAACGTCCAACAATTGCGGAAGCTGGAGCGGCACGAAAGAGAGAAAGTCATCGTAAAAGAGTTGTAGCATATCGTTGTAGTTTTTATTTGTTTCTGTTTTTAAATGGAAGTGACCATGACTTTGATAAACAATTCCGGCAAAGTTTCCCATTGGTCATTACCAGTACCGATAATCTTGTTTAGTCTGGTCATCATAGAGGGCATCTGTTCTGCTACACCATGCAATGACACCCTTTCCATATCGGACAGCACAGCCATACTGAAATCGTCCAATGCAATGTAGGGTTGCAACAGCATCCACACATACGCACGTGCCTGTGCATCCGTCTTGACCTTGTCTTGGTGGATGTCATTCCTGCAAGCCAACGCATTGAGGACAATTCTTCGGTCGGTACGTTTGGCGAAATATATCAGGGCATCCCGGTAAGAGAACTTGCCGTCCTCTGCCGACTGGAACACCGAAAGGCAACATTGCTCCGTGCCGCCTGTAATGGCAGAAAGGTCGGCATCCGCAAGTTCCGGAAGATGGGCAAGGAATGAACGGAACAGCCTGTCTTCTTCTCTTATAAAGTCAAGCAGCTCATCTTTGCTGTTTATTCCGGATTTTAGAGTTTGGGCAAGAAAGGTCTTATAAACAGATACGATATTCTTTTCCGTTTTTCGGTAAAGCGGTATCGAATCCAACGAGTCGAAGAACGGTTCTGCTGTCGCAACCGCTTGTGCCAGTTCCGCATCCTGCCTGTATGGGGAAGTCCGTTCCTTGATGAGCAATACATCCTTGAATGTTTTTGGGGTTGAATTAGCCAGGCGCATGAACTCCGTTTGTAAGGAATCGTGCAACATTTGTATGGTGGTTTCATACTTTGCGTGGATATGGTCTGCCGTGTCTTTGGCGATACGGACAAAAACTGAATCCCGAAGTGCCTGCCAATCGTTGACAGCCTCTATCAAATGTTCGGTCGAAAGGGTTTCCATACTACGCATATCGGACAAATAGGTTCTGTAAGCATTGACAGCACTTTCACTTGTCTGAAACATACTGTCATCCGTGTTTTTTCCGCACGATGCCAATATAAAGATGGCAAAACATACGGCAATACCTTTGGCAAGAACGGATTGCTTTTTTAAGTATGATATAAGATCAGTACCTTTGTTTTTTCTCTCTGATTTCACTTTGAATAAGCCTTTGCACATACGATTATTATTGATTTATGGCTGCAAAGGTAAGTATAAAAGTTTGTATAATAATACTTAATAATCAAACTTTAATACACTTTCTTTTTCATACTTACGAGTATGACGGGCAAAACAAACAAGAGCAAAACAAATGAAAATACAGAGTATAATTATTGCAAATTATTTTCGTAAGTATGATTTTATTCAGATTAAACTTTATACCTTTGCAGTTGGTATCATTTAGCATTGAACATCAGTATGGCAAAAGTAGGTTACATATTCAAGGCAGTCGGTTATGACGGCTTCGACACTGACAGAGAGTGGATGGAGCAATACGGCTGTGTACAAGTGATAGAGGAAGAGAACGGACACGAGAAACTGCGCCCTCAATGGAAACAGCTGATGGCAAGTCTGGAGCGTGGGGACGAGTTGGTTGTCTCAAAATTCAGCAATGCCCTGCGTGGCTCCCGTGAGCTGGCGACATTCATCGAGTTCTGCCGGGTAAAGGTGGTTCGGATTGTCTCCATTCACGACAAGATTGACAGCCGTGGGGATTTGTTTCCGGAAACAAAAGCCTCCGATGTACTGGAGATGTTCGGTTCTTTGCCGGAGGAATGTGCCATGCTGCGCAAGGCTTCAGCCCACATCATCCATCTGAAACAGAATATCAACCAGCCGACCAAAGAGAAAAACATCAGCAGGGCGGAACGTGAAAAAACTATCGTGGCGATGTACAATAACGGGCATTCCATTGATGACATCTGGAAAGTGAGCGGATTCAACAGCCGAAGCTCGGTGTTCCGCATTCTCAATAAATACGGCGTTTCACTCAATCGTGGCAAGTTCAGCGGGCCGCTTGGAAAGCGTAAACCGAAAGAGGAGTAAATGAATTTGCAGGGAATCTCAATAAAGATAACATCGCATAAAACTATAAGTAATCATAACTATAATAAAATATGATAGACAATATCTTTAATCTATGTAATACTATCTCAAAAGAAATGACGAGCAAGAATTATACGAACGCCTATAACGAGTTTGTAAATATGCTCAATTTAATTATTTCATTTAGAGATCAAGAAATGAATGGAAAAGTGTATTCGGATGATGATATAGCAATCGTTCTTTTAAATCTCAAAGGATTTGATCTTTGTGATTATAATAAAGCAATTGAACCTATAAAAATCCACCTATTTACACTTGGAGAGTTTGCTAAAAAATTAAAGACTGAGATTATCTTACAATATGCAGATAGATATAATACATTATTTTGGGATGTAATGACAGATACTCAAAATATTTTATCCGCTTATGAGTATGTAATTGCATTAGGAAAATACAAACAGCTTGTAGGAAAATTTAAAGCTTGTGGAGGTTCAATACCCACAGAACCACAAATAAGGGTTGCTAATATTGGGAGAAATCCAAACATAAATCTTTTTGATAGAAGAACAATGATTAACTCTGTTTTTTGGCTTGAACAACACCCTGACATAAAAGATTTACCGTTTAGAGATTTACGTCCTCATGCTGCCATTCTTATACGTCAAGCATTAGAAATTATGTGGCGCGATGCAATAGGATATTGCAGAATTAAAAATCAGAATGGAGACACATTAAAACAATTCACGCAAATTGGTTGGAAATTTATTAATCAATATAGAACTAAAGATAAAGATACTTGTAAAGCAGTAGGGACACAGAATTTATGGTCAATAACTACACCAGTACCAATTAAGACTTTTGAGATGCTAAATAACTGGTGCAATAATTTTACTCACGACCCTTGGATTTATTCAATTCACGTCCAGTGGTTTGTAACAGAACAATTATGGAGAGTCACACAACCTGCTACTTATAATGGGCATTGGACTTCTTTACATGGAGATATTCGCATAACTGGGTTAAAGTATATGCAATGTGAGTTCGAACAATATGTAGCTCGTGAAAATAACAAAGCTTTTGTGGATTGGCCTATTAATAGAAAACCAAGTGGCGCATTTGTAGTAAGCGAGGGAACTGAACCAACATCTAAAAACATTCGCGCATTCAGACTTAAACAAGCAATGATAAACCTATGTCATTTAATTACTGAATTGTTCAATGAATTTATCAGTTTTTTCAAATTGATGTTTTGCAAACAATAATTCCTAATATCATTTTTAATTGGAATTGTCAAAAACGCTCTCTGTACCATTTGATAACATTTGGCAATAACTCATATTGTATTGATATTTAATGTTATATATTTGTCTACATCGTGATTTTTTCGTACCTTTATAGGTAGTAATCAGAAATAAATCAAAGATATGGGAGATATAATCATTACAGTACTGGGGCTATGGGTATTCATTAAAATTCTGAAAGTAATTTTTGGAGGATGGAGTAAAAGCGATTATCGGCGCGATAGATAGGACGGTTGAATATCGGTAGGCAGCTGCTGTTTAACCGTTGTATCTATATTGTGAGGAGCGTAGATTAAAGTCTTAATTCTCCCTCAGATTGAAATTTCACACCTAATCACAAGACGAATATGAATATACTAATCACGGGGGCAACCCATACAGGTAAAACAAGGTTGGCGCAACAGTTTCTTGAAACATACAAATTTCCTTATCTCTCCATAGACCATCTGAAAATGGGACTGATAAGGAGTGGAAATACTGCCTTGACTCCGGAAGATGATAATGAACTTCAGAAACTTCTTTGGCCAATCGTCAGAGAAATCATCAAAACTGCCATTGAGAACAACCAGAATCTGATTGTGGAAGGTGCATATATACCTTTTGACTGGTCAAATGACTTCGATTCTCATTACTTGGCAGAGATTAAATATCTATGCCTTGTTATGTCAAAAGAGTACATAGATCTCCACTATGCGGATATTCAGAAATACGAGAATGTCATAGAAAAGCGTTTGCCTGACACTATGCCCACCAAAGAAGAACTGATACAAGAAAACCGTTCATACTTGGAACAATGCCATAAACATGGATTAAAGTACATCTTGATAGACAGTACATATTCCGAACATCTGGTGACAGATTTTATCAAGGGTGGGCAGTGAGCGAGTTTCTTCTGTAAGCCCGATAATAGACAAAAGGTTTTGACTAATGGGATAAAACGAAGTCTTGGAGCGGTTGGCAAATCTTTTTGTATCGGGCGTTTCCGCCAGAGAGTCTTGCGAGAGTGAAGCAACGTGTAACATTGCGCAACCGAACAAGTCTCTTTAGGAAGAATAGAAGAAGCCGCTTACGGGAAGGGTGAAAAAGTATAAGGGCGCAACCATTAGAATATAACAGGCAAATCTACGAGCAAAAACAAAAGCGACCAAAGCCGCTTTGTTTTTTAAGGTGAGGCAGGAATTACTTCTTGCCTTTTTTCGTTTTCTTCTCAGGCTCTGCCGGAGCTTCCTCCTTGTCAGGCGTCGGATAGAACTTGTTGGCGACCATGACGATGCGATTATGTTTTACGCCGTCTTTGTCGGTCCACTCTTCGGGTTTGAAGTAGCCCTCCACGGTCAGCAGAACGCCCTTGGTTATCTGGGTGAGCGAATCGGTGCTGGTGTTGTTGCGCCAGGCTTCCACGTTGATGAAAGCGGAAACACGCTTTGTTTCCTCTCCATTCTTCTCCTGACGGCTTACTGCCAATGAGAAGCGTGCCACGCTTGCGTTTGCGAACTGACGGATTTCTGCGTCCTTACCTACGAATCCTGATACTGCGAAATTGTTCTCAATCTGTTTCATATTACAATGCTTTAAGTTGTTATTAAAATTATTTTTACGCTGCCAACATAAGTGAGTGCAGTATAGGGTTGCGACAAGGATAGCAATCAAATACGCTTTATTTTTGTCAGCGCAAGCCGTCAAAACCATAGGCTCGATAAAGGAAGATTTGTGAAGCTACGCCATTGACCAAGGCTCTTTAGCCGTGCCCGGCTGCATACTAACTTTGCAACGGAAAAATGTGTGATAACACGACCAAAAGCGGTTGTGAAACGGGTTGATAAAAGAATGAGCAAGGCTTCGTGAGTGGATAGCATCCGTCCGTAAATGTAAGTTTGAATAAACGCTCCAGCTGTAAGTCCAAAAGAAGAAGTATGATCGGAGAGGAACGAGTATTGTCGCCAAAAGTGGATGCCGGACAATGCCTGCATTTATATCGTAAGCCGACCAAGAGCATTCTGCCGTGGAGTGTGCCGCCCCGGAAAACAGACCGACTTGACGAACAGTCGAAAACCGCATCAGAATAGTCGCCTTCTACTTCAACGGCCGACAAGACAAGGATGCCCAAGAAGAGAAAGAAAAGCAGAAGTCCCGCTATCGCCGGACAAAGCAGCCTTGGTCGCTATTGGCGAAGTATGAACTATCGTATCTATAAAAGGTGTATTGCCGGCTTCTCCGAAATAATACTAATTTACAAAAGGTAGTCAGGCTTGTTTCTACAAGCCCGGATTATAAAAGTCGATTGCCATTTATGGCATATTGGTCAATAACAGAAATGGCAACATAGAGAAACATTCTCCGTGCTGCCATTCGCCTGAAGCCTGTCGTCATTCCAAATATGACCAGTCGGCTATCTCCAGTTCCTGTCCACAAGGGAAATCGTCGATGGGGTCGCAAATGAACGTACCGCAGAAATTGACCACCACGCAACCGTTCTTCAATGAGGCAGGTTCCGTCCAATCATCGTCCGTATGCCGAATGTGATACCATAGTTTCCCTTTGGGCAATGTATTGGTATCTATCCGCAGGTCTATAAATTCGCCCTCAATGGTCTTGCCATTAGCCAAAGTCAGAAGCATTGGCGTTTTGCTTTCTTGTCTATAATCGTACAGCATAATATTTTTATTTTAATCGGTTATTTCAATGATTTCATCAATCCTGCCACAAAGGAATGCCCTCAATGAGGTTTTATCAACGGCATAGTATTCTGCAATATGCCCATATTGCTTGACAAAGAAACGTTTCAGCACATCCGAAAAGTCAAAGCGGTATCCTCCTAATGGAACTCCTTTCTTGAAATAGGTATTTCTGTTCACGCTGTTTGTCAGCCAATTCTTCTGCTGTCGGCACATAGGAACGCCATCAGTGAGTTGTTGCCTCAACTGATATACCATGCTATTTTGCAGGGTTGAAAGTTCGGGAATATCCCAATCCACAAATCTTGTCGCTATCGGTGTCATCATAAATCAATCCTCCATTAGTCATAAATTAGTACCTCGTCCCGGTATTCCACTACTTCTTTGCCGTTGTTGAGCCTTACCACTATTTCAGAGCCATAATCGCCAACCACTTCGCCCTCAGTATATCCTTTGTAAGGTGTTAGTAAAGTACAAGAACACCCGATAATCTCTGTTGCCTGTTCTTCTTCGTAATACATAGTACGCTTGTGTTTAAGGGTTATCTGTAAGACCATTCTCCGTTTGAGAATACCTGAAAGTTCACATACTCGTTGCACAGCTCGTGTGTCAGCACTCGGATATAAATCTTGTCTTTGCTCTCCAAAAGAGAAATCATTTCGTTTATCTCTTTTTCGGGATAATCCCACTTTGAGAAAAACTCTCCCTCGATACTGTCCTCTGCCCTGTCAAGATAACAGTCGCAAAAAGTTTCATCTAAAAATTTCTCTACCTTATCAAGGTCTTTCTCGTTCTCCGTACTTGCGTAGAAGATGTTTGTCGCATAATTTGCCATAATCGCTTCTGATTTGAATTTTTACTTTTCCCTCTGGTCGCATCAGCTACTTTCGGGTTTGATTAAAATTATGTCGCATTGCAAGGTGTCCCGGCTCTTCTTGCAAGGTTTCATTGGCAAAATACTACCTCAGTTGAAAACCGAGTGTGGAGATTTTGGCAGGAACCGGCAGGCTTGACCTTGCGAAGAAGAAAGACAGGACATATACCTTCGCGACACAATTCTTATTCAACCAGCCCGAAAGTGATGTGGAAGAAGAAAATGGATAGTGGGCGTATAACAGGAACACTATAAACGGTGAACTGCATTTCAAGTAATAGCGAGCTAAAAAGAAGTCTTTGCTGGCGAAAAGAAAAAAGACGACCAAAATGTTCAGATTTTGAGATTATCAAGCGGTTTAGTTTAGAACTTGATTAGATATACAAAAACCAAACTAAACTTATTTATGAAGGCTTTTCAGAAATAATACAGAACTCAACCATGAAAACGAGGGACAGCAAGGGACAAAACGAAAGATGGCGAGGGACAAATTTTGTCCCCCAGATTTCAGTGTGGTTTTCTGAAATAATTTATTGTTTTTTTCTTTTGGTATGCAAGATTTACTCTCTGTTTACTGATTTTAAATTTACTTATATGATGGTTGTAGTGTTTCGCTGAAACAATACAGAATCTAACCCTGAACCCCAAGGGACAATGAGGGACAAACAAAAAAGATAGCGAGGGACAAATTGTGTCCCTCACATCTCAGTGTCATTTTCTGAAAGGGTTTTATTGTTTTTCTTTCTCTTTTTATGCGATTTTTTGTCCCCCGTTTGTCCCTTTAAGGCGATTTTTAGTTAAAACATATATTGATAATCAATGGATTACATTTTATAACACATTCTGCATCGGCAAATAGTTGCATATAACTAATTGATTATCAACATATTGCACAATATACAATAGAAAGTAAAAGAAGAAACAGTCCAACTTAGATAACATTGATAATCAACACATTAAATGCAAAGGAATAATAAAGTATTGTATCAATTTTTCATAATTTTGTCCCCCGTTTGTTCCCTGAACGGATACAAGGGACAAAATTCTGTCCCTCATACAATTTAACAGTGATAAATAGGCAAATTTTATCAGTACCACTAAAACTTATCCAAATTACAGATAATATTCGAATAGAACTGAATTGTTTTTTCAGCCAAAATAGATTCTGATAATCAATCGATTGGTATATTTGAATATAACAGCAGAAATCATCACCAATGAGATTTCATATAATACATTTGATAAATATTCCCAACCATTATTGCGAAGTATTCGAATCATGGCATATTGAACATCCTCTTAAGTCTCACAGTGATTTTTATAGGGTGATTTGAAGAATTCACTGAAAAATATTTGGAGTATTGCGAAATTATTCTGTACATTTGCGCCTCTTTTGAAAATTTACAATGCAGCAAAATAGAATGAACATATTATCCCAAACGACAATTCGAGGCAACAAATGCTTCGAAGTTCAGTCGTATGTTCTTCATGTTTGGAGCATTGAAACGCCAGAGAATATCATAAATACTTTCCAACGAACAGATATAGGAGATAAGATGCGATAGATGCTCGTATCTTGATCTTAAAATAAACAACAGAATAGTTGGAGAGTCCTTACCGAACTTTCCAACTATTTTGTTTTATGCCCATTGGTGACTGTTTGCTCCGTGCAATTCCTCCCCCGTCATTTCCGTACAATGAGCACAAGAACAACCAATTTTAATTAACCGCACAGCAATGTGCACAAAAGAGAGCAAAATGAATTACAAGTTTGACGGAAGCAAGGTGTATTTTACATCGGACACGCACTTTTATCATTCGAATATCATTGGCTTTTGCAAGAGGCCATTCAAGAATGTAGAAGATATGAATGAAACGCTGATCGAAAATTGGAACCGGGTAGTTGGTCAAGATGATATCGTGTTTCATCTGGGGGATTTTTGCCTGGGAGGATCCCATGAATGGACCAAGATTCTTAACAGACTGAATGGAAAAATCTATCTCATTCTCGGTAATCATGATCTAAAAAATATCAGGCAAGGGTACGCCAGCAGGTTTGAATTGACAAGCATGCAAATGCACATAGAGGTCGACAAGCAGAAAATCTACCTGAACCACTATCCGTTCCTCTGCTATGGAGGTGCTTACAGGAATATGTGGCAACTGTTCGGGCATGTGCATACGAGCAAGAATAATACGGGAAAAGACGCTTCACGGCTGGATATGATTTTCCCGACGCAATATGATGTGGGAGTGGATAATAATGACTTTATTCCGGTCTCATTTGAGCAGGTAAAGAGGATAATCCAAAAACAGGTTGAACAAACAAATAAAAATAAGTAATATGAGAATACAATATATGAGCGATCTGCATTTTGAGTTCAGGGAGAACAGCAGGTACATAAAACAAAACAGATTTCCGGTAACGGGCGATATACTCATATTGGCCGGAGATATTTTCTATCTGAGAGACAGAGTAGCTCCTTTGGGGAATTTCTGGGAATGGGCATCTAAAAACTATAGGCAGGTTCTTATTGTTCCCGGGAACCATGAATATTACAATTATTGCGATGCGATGGAACGGGGATTACAATGGCGATGGATGTTCAAAGAGAATGTCGGTTATTATCAAAATCAAGTATTGAGAATAGACGATACCGATTTCATAATGAGCACATTTTGGTCGCATATCGAACCGGCAGACGAATATTTCGTTTGGAAAGGACTTAACGATTTCCGTCAGGCCATGTATAAAGGGAAACTGCTCCAAACGGAAGCATATAATCAGATGCATGACTTCTGTTTAGGGCATATCAAAAAAAGTCTTGCCGAAAGTACGGCAGAACACATAGTGGTCGTGACTCACCACCTGCCTACTTTGCAGGTTGTTGCTCCTCAGCATAAAGGTTCCGTATTGAACAGTGCCTTTGCCAGTGAATACGGAGACCTGATCGGTAACAGCCGGATCAATGCTTGGATTTACGGACATTCGCATACCAATATCGACACAGAAATCGGGAGTACAAAAGTGATTTGCAACCAGATGGGATATGCATTTGAAAATGAGCATGTAATCAATGGATTTGATCCGGGGAAATTTTTAACGATTGAAAACGAATGAGATATGGAACGACATAAGAAGACAATCTTTACCAGGCATCTTTTCATAGACTTGGCAAAAGAATGCGGATTGAATGCTGCGATATTCGAACAGCTCGGAAGCGGGCGCGATACAGAAATCGTGGTTGATAACGATACATTGAAGATGTTAGTTAAACTTCAGGAGCAATTTGCTCAACTGGAAGAGATGAGTGACGATGAATACAGAGGATTTTATACCGAATTGCCCCGCCCTACTCCGGAAGAATGGGGAGATTGCGAAGCGTCGATTGCAGACGGAGAATATGAGAGCAAGGAAGAATACCTCCGGGATTGGGAATTGTCAAATCCCAGGGAAATGGTATGGTATCATGTTAGCTCCGCCAGATATAAAGAAAATCGTACCATACAATTCTCGGACAGGAAACACTCGTATTTTACTATTGCGAATTATTCCCGATATGGAGACAGAATAGGTGATTGTTTTTATCCCGAATGGCAAAGGGATTTCTTTGTAAAGTTGGCCTTATATCTTCAGAAGCTAATCGATGCTATTATACAAGATCCGGAGGGGTTCAATGATTATGTGGCGAATCATCTTCCTTACCAGCAGCGAAACGGAAGAATTGCGAGAAAGGAGTTCAACAGAATCGAACCGAGATTTAAAATTGAAGTCGAAGACGAGGAGACTGCAATAAAAGCACTGGAGGATTCCGTCTGCAAGAATTTCGGGCGACTGTTAGATACAATGACGATATGTTCGTATTGCAAATACTATCGGATCGCTCATGAAGCCTATGACTGGTATTTTGAAAGGTTTGATACTACACGAAAGAAGCGGACCTTCCTGAATGGAGTACCATTGGAATTACAAGATGTCGCATATTACAACATGGTTAAATTCTGCGATTTGCAAGATGAATACGATCTCGACAGTGAAACGGATTTCAACAAATTCGCCTCAGACCATTATGGGGAACTGGGATTGTCGCGGCTGAATGTACTCGCATCGGATTTTGACAGCCCCGGTTGGAGAATCATTGTTTCCAACAGCTACTCAGCGTATGCGGATGTCGCGATAGAAGTCGCCACTGCGCTTTACAAGACTGGCGCTCCTTTGGAAATACACGACGCTGCCAAACTTTTACGAATACTCAAGGAGAAGGATCATGTGAAATTGATTCCGTACACATTTCACGACTACATGGGCCATCATGAAGAAGGAACCGTTTATCAACTTCCATGGGAATACGAATGTATGGATAGCGAGGAGAATGTTTTATCATTGAAACAATACCATGACATTATCTCTCTGGCAGAATGGGATGAAATAGAAAAAGTAAACATTGACAAAAACGGGATATAATCCCATAATTATTAGCAACATATTTGGCAGACAATGATAGTCTGCCAAATATGTTATAATTAACTATATAATTAAAAACAAGAGGAATTAATTAAAAAGAAGCGTGTAAAAGGATGAAACTTGACTCAAATTTTATAGCATTCTGCAAGCAGAGCATCGCATTGGAACAACGAATGGCGAAACAGGCGGGAAAACGGTTGAATGAAGCAATGCGCAACAATATCCAAGATATTAATGTATTGGATCAGATTGCAGACCAGCTACTTGACACTATGTCAGGGCTATCAGGTGCGGGAGAACGAACTTATATGAAATATATCAAATACTTGGGAACGTTTAACCCTCAAGCTGCAAAAGAAACAAAAGATGCCTATGAAGATATCATGGGATATAAGATACATGTAGCATACGCAGCGGCACGATTGGCCAAAGAATTGCACAAAAGACAGGTAGATCAAGCAGGTAAAGATTACTTTGAAGAACATTTATCGACTGTCGGACGAAACGGTTTCGACTGGAAAGAAAAAACCGTGGGATTTCTGTTTAATGTAGCTGAAGATACAGGTCATACCGTAAAAGAGATCATTAGAAAACTGAAAGCGATACTGGATGACTGGGAGAAGAACAAGGAAAAACATGACTGGATTTATGAATTTGAAGATATCGTAGGATCCTTTCCGAACGAAAAATACCACAAATTAACAAAGCAAGAATGGGACGAGATTGAAGAGGCTCTCGACCTAATGGACTTCCGCACAACTACCAATCGTGAAACATATATCGAGCGTTTCCGCGGACATCGTTTGGCCATCAAAGTCAAATTGAATGACCTTCAGTACAATATAGATATTACCCGCATTCTACACCCGACAGACAAAGACTTAGCGAAGATGGAAAGACATAAGAAAGAATATTATCTGTTATTAAAGATGCTGGCAGATTGAAGTTTTAAGACAATCAAAATTTAACTCAACTTAGTGGCATGAACCTACAAAAACAAAAGATGTAAGGTTTAACCGAGATGATGGAAATCATATATCTATCATGCCACATATGGTAAATCAAAAAAAATGAGAAAAGATTGCTTCTAAACGACTCAGAAGACTTGTAAAAACGCAAGTTTGACATATTATGTACATCTATTTTGGAAGTAACTAAGCTTTTGAATGGTAAGCTGTAATAGTCAAGACTTGTTCAGAAAGATGGCCTTTCACTTCAACGTTTCGCTTACTGCAATCAATCTCGCCAAGGGCACTTGCAAAAGAATGAAAATCAAATATTCGGTTTCTTCATGCAAGTCGGTAACACACAATGCCAATATGCTTGAACGGCGTGTTCGCCATTCAAGCAGACACGACATTAATTGACAAAATTTTCAAAGAACTACTTTTATTTACCGCAGAACCGCTTAGACTTGGCTAATTTTTAACGAACTATTAAATATATTCACAAATAAAAAAGCGACCTTACTTTATCCACGTATTCATGTATACGTTAATTAAAGTAAAATCAAAATAAGGGAAGAAAAGAGATGGCTACGCCAGACAAGTCAGTCGAATTACAGAATGTTACAAATGATAACTCTTCGAACGGGATAAGTTTTTTCCTCGCTGGCTCTGATTCAAGAATAAGTGCAGAAAAATGGACGGTTTTTACAATTTATTGCATAATATTTATACCTTTGCAAGTGAAATTGTGAGTGTATTTCGGCCATATAAAAAATAGGGAAACTCCAAGAGATGTCACAATATAGTTCCTCGTATAACTACGATTCGCTGGATGATACGTTCAATGCGGTGAATAGGAAGGGAAAGATGCAAAAAAGGTATCTTTCACCTGAATATTTAGCTGCTGCTCAGGAATATCGTGATATGAGAACAGAACTAAATAAAATATTGAGAAAGAAAAAGGCAGAGCGTACGGAGGCAGAGACAAATAAAGTTGACCAGTTGAAGCAATTGATGAAGGATAATGCTCAGCAACAGAAAATCTTATTGCAAGAGCATCTTAGCAAAGTGTCTTCAAAGATTTTATCAAGTAGTTTTCGTTTCAATCTTACTCCAGATGCGTCAAAAGATCCGCAGAAGCCACTTTATAGTATTGGAGCAACAGCTGAAGAGTTTTTCGCAATGCAAGTCCTTTGCAGAAATGTGAAGAAACTGTTTAAAATCTCCATGTCAAGTCGCCACGAAATACTTTCTCAGTTAAAGATATTATTAAGGGAGGATAAATGCCGCTTCTATATTATCCGAACAGATGTTTGCCATTGTTTCGAGTCTATACCGCATGATAAGTTGTTTGAGTATTTGGAGGGAAACAATTTACTTGATGTAAAGAGTAAATCCCTTTTGCGTGGACTCATACGAAATGAGTTTGAAACCAAAAATTTGCGCCCACTTGTATCGATCTCGCAAACAGGTATTCCACGAGGTTGTGCTATCAGTTCGCTACTATCAGAATTCTATTTGTCGAAAATAGATGAGGTACTTAGATGCACACTGCCTGGAATTGTGTTCCTAGCAAGATATGTGGATGATATAATTATCGTCGTACATCCTGACTTAGATGATGAGCACCAGTGGTCATTGAATGATTATGTCAAAGCTCTAACAGATACCTATATTAGACATGGTTTGACAATTCACACACCTACAGATGGGACGAACAAATGCTATATATATGATTCCAAGGATACAAAGAATCTAAAATTTGATCTTTTAGGATATACTATACAGTCCATCAAAGGAGACAATGATAAACAAGGCTTTTTCTCTTTGTCTAAGAACAAAAAGCAAAAGATACAAAATCGCATAACAAAGACTTTTCAGAGATTTGACAGTTTGTTGAATACTATGTCTTACGATATTGCAGCTCATTATTTGTTTGATGCATTACATGTATTGACATGCAATATCAATCTGTATAATGCAAAGCGAGGTGTGAAGGTTGGTGTTTTTTACTCAAACCAACTGCTGGACAATATAAAAGATTTAGAAGGGTTGGATAAGTATCTTCAATATAGGTGTAGCCAAATATCATTGGGTGGCAAAGCTGGCGTTGCCCCGGATAAACAACCACAAATTGAAGCGAATTTGAAAAAGCAGCTTAAACAAGTATCCTTTGTTAAAGGCTTTGCAACACCTCATAAGCGATATAAGGTAAAGAAAAACAGATTGCAAATGATTAAACAATCGTGGGTATGAGAAAGAGAAAGAAGATAAAGCTTAATTATAGCAAAGAGCGAGTCCTCTTTTCTGATGTCTTGCCCTACGAGTGTCCTATAATATTCTCAAACAGATATTTATATCGATTTCTTGCCAAATATTTATGGGTTGGTGAAGAACAAAAAATTGATAATATCACATGGAATGTCTTGAAACAATCTAAGCGTTTGGACCAAAAGGATGTGAGTGTTTTTGCTGCATTACTATTTGGATGCTATGAAAAGGGGAAAAGAATCGGGAAACTTCAACATAAACCAAACGATCTATTCTACCCCTATCAATTTAATATCGCTCACAAGACGAATAAGAACAGAACACTGTCAATTATTCATCCATATAACCAGTGGCAGATAGTAGAGTTTTATGAGCAGTATAAGTATTCTATACTCTATCTTTGCAATCAGAGCAGTTATTCTATTCGTAAACCACACAAGATTGCTCAATACTTCTACTATAGAGATCGACTTCACCGGAAGTTATCTGGGCATGAAAGTGATAAAGTTGAATTGTTTTTCAATGAATATGAGAATTTGAAAACTTACTTCAGTTACGAGAAGTATGCAAATATATACAAGTTCTACGAGGATTACAGGTATCAACGAGCAGAAAAGAAATTTAAATATCTTGTGAAGTTCGACCTACAGAGCTGTTTTGACAGTATTTATACCCATACCATAAGTTGGGCGACGGCAGGTGGTGCGAACAAGGTGAAAGTTTTGCCAGGATATCATGGTTCATGGGTTGGCGATGCATTTGATAACCTAATGCAGTCAGTCAATGCTCGTGAAACGAATGGAATTGTAATAGGCCCTGAGTTTTCTCGAATCTTTGCAGAGATTATACTTCAGTATATAGATCAAAAGGTTGAACAAGAACTATTGAAAAAGAATCTTCGTCTGAAATCCACATATGAGTGTTATCGGTACGTTGACGACTACTTCCTTTTCTATAATGACGAAAATGTCAGAAATCTCTTCATGGAAAGTTTAACAAAATGGCTGAAGGAATTCAAATTGCAGATTAATCCATCTAAAACAGAAGTGTATGAAAGACCTTTCATAACAAAGGTGACCATTGCCAAACAGCGAATTGAAAATTTGCTTAGCAATATATTCTCGATTCCACTTTGGGAAGAAATGGAATCAAATTTGAGTATGGAGAAAGAGGAAGATACAGAAGATGAAGATTTGGATAAAGACAGGGAAATATTAGATAAGAAATTCAATATATACCTGCCAGCAAATGACGTAAATACTCAAATAAAAGTAATAGTAAAGGAATGTGGAATTGAATATCGCGATATAGCAAATTATCTGCTAGAGAAGATAAGTCAACGCCTTGACGCTTTTCTTAATCGATACGAAATTGGCTTCAAGAAGTATGAGCGACTGATGTCAAAAGAGGAAACGAATAAGGATGATGTTGAAACTCATGCACAACGAGTACAAAGAAAGCTCACTAATTATCTTGTATCTCTGATTGATGTGACATTCTTCGTGTTCAATAGCAACAGACAGATAAATACAACATTAAAATTGCAGAAGATAATAAATTCGATCATTATCTATGCAAAACGACATGGGGATTTCAAAGTTAATCCAGCGGTTAGATTCCAAACAATAAGTAAGGATATTATCTTTAAGAAGATTCAGGATGAAATTGCTTTGGTGCTGGCTACAACAGATTCACATCGAAACACATTGCATGAGAGTCTCTATCTGTTAATATTGGCCAAAGAGTTAGGTTATGCATATCTGCTCTCACCTGAAGTTATTAGATCATTCATTGAGAAAAGTGAACTGCAGTATAATTTTTTCGCATGTCTTATATTATTATATTACTATGCGAATCACAAGTGTTATGATTTACAAAAGGCTTTATTGACAGACGAGATTTTGAAGAAGTATAGGCTTGTTGCAGAGTCGGAGCGTAAACGCAATTCAGAGCTCACGATTCTCACTGCAGATATGATGACTTGTCCCTTTGTGGATGATGCATACAAGCAAAGACTTCTTACATTGATGGGTATTACTGAGACGAAAGATCAGCAAATGATAATGCGCTTTGCCAAGAAGCAAAAGTACATTTTCACTCGCTGGACAATGTTTAATTTAAATAAAGAATTACAGGCAAAGATTTCACAGGAGGTATATTCGTAGCTTCTGTAACAGCTGTTGGTCCAACTATACTTTCACACACATAACCTTCAAGCTAGCCGAAACGACGCAGGAAGTTACGTTTTCCAAAATGGTTGGTTAGGATTGTACTGAATGTGAAATCTCTTGCCTTTTCTCAAACTCTTAGACGTAGAAGTGGGCATTCAATCAAATACTATTTCAAAAAGGTATCTTGACAACCTCTTTTGTTTGAAGTCCTTTGACTATATTGATAACATAACTGAGCTGTTTAGGGCACTTCAATATCCCAAAACAGCTCAGAAAAATGGTTTGACACAGTTTAGTTTTCACTACCCAATTCTTTTAAATATATTTTTTTATATTCTGTTTCTTGGGTTTGCTCTATTTTCTCAACTTGAAACCTGGTATTTCGTAAAAAAACTATTTGCATTTCATCCCATGTCTACATATCTCAAAAAGGTTTCGTGCCCTAGTTTTACCATTTTTCAAAGGTGAAATGATATAAACATTATTATACTTTTCCTGATGCCAATCATAGTTTGTACACGTCAAATTATGAGGAATATTGAATATCTCTGATTTTCATATCGCATTTATCATAATCATTACAAAAACGAGATAAAATAGGATCAGAATTTATCGGTGCTTTATTTACCATATCATCTAAAG
>UMBR01069161.1_pt1 | contig 16596 bp, 8 predicted proteins | sample 1964011 | NCBI WGS metagenome assembly UMBR01 (sample SAMEA4835946, study PRJEB28245) | human gut metagenome | biome: gut microbiome; material: fecal sample | place: Denmark | collected 2008
GGAATGTGCCTTGTAAGCTGTCCGTTCAGCGCAATTGTTGACAAAAGTCAGATTTTTCAGACTATTATGGCAATCAACAGCGGCACACCTGTTTATGCCGCCGTTGCACCTGCAATTGCAGGTCAGTTCAAGGGACTTCCGTCAAATAAAATCAGAAATGCCTTTAAGGCTCTCGGCTTTACAGATGTTGTTGAGGTGGCGGTCGGTGCCGACCTTTGCACAGTTGAAGAAGCAAAGGATTTTATGGAAGAAGTTCCCGAAAAACAGCCTTTTATGGCGACATCCTGTTGTCCTGCATGGAGCGTTATGGCGAAGAAAAATTTCCCCGACATCGCTCCGTACATTTCAATGGCACTCACTCCTATGGTTCTCACGGGCAGACTTACAAAACAGCATTATCCCGATTGCAGAGTTGTGTTTATCGGACCGTGTGCCGCTAAAAAACTTGAGGCAAGCCGCAGAAGTATCCGAAGTGATATCGACTTTGTGCTGACTTTTGAAGAAGTTGCGGGAATGTTTGCCGCAAAAGAGGTTGATTTTAACGCTGTTGAGGTTGACGAAAAACCGCTCTCATTCTCAAGCGCAGACGGCAGAGGCTTTGCCGTAAGCGGCGGTGTTGCAAAGGCTGTTGTCAATGCAATCCACAAGCTTGATCCCGAAAGAGAGGTCAAGGTTGCCAATGCACAGGGACTTGATGAGTGCGTAAAGCTTTTGCGTATGGCAAAGGCAGGCAAGTACAACGGCTATCTGCTTGAGGGTATGGCTTGCCCCGGCGGTTGTGTTGCAGGTGCCGGAACAATCAACAATCCCGACAAATCTGCAATGGAGGTTCTTAAAAGCAAGAAAGAATCGTGCTTTGAGGGCGCTGTTGACACTCCGTTTATTGACCGTTTGTCAACTCTTGAAAATATGTACAATGAGTTTGACAAGATGAAAGAAATTTAACAGGTCGGGTGATATTTTGAAAATGGTGATGTTAATTTTACGCATAATCGGCATTGCCGTGGCTGTTGTGTTTCTCGGATTTTTCGTAATCCCTATGACTCACGGAATTATCAACCCGGGCAATATAGCAGGAACTTTTTTGTGTCTGTGGCTGTTGTGCGTGTTAATTCCGCCCGTTCACGGAGCAATAAAGGCATTTTGCTTTAAGCATTTGTTTACTAAAATAGTTTTTCGTGTAGTGAATATCGGCTTTATCGCTTTTGCCGTTTACGGTGCGATTGTCACCTCTGCAATGGTATGGGCAACCTGTCAGGCACCGCCCGAAAACTCAACTGCAATTGTCCTCGGTGCTCAGGTTAAGCCATGGGGACCGTCGGTAATTTTGCGTGGCAGAATTGACGCCGCAAAATCATATCTTGACGATTCTCCGAACGCAAATGCCGTTCTCAGCGGAGGACAGGGAAGTGACGAGATTATGAGTGAGGCGCAATGTATGTACAATGTGCTGACGGAGTCGGGCATTGATTCTTCAAGGCTTTATATGGAGGACAAGTCAACCAACACAACCGAGAATATAAGAAATTCAATGAAAATTATTGAGGACAACGACCTTAATACAGATATTACGATTGTGACGGACGGCTTTCATCAGCTCAGGGCAAGAATAATTTGTTCGCAACTCGGCATAAAAGGAAATGTCGGAGCAGTAAGCTCCGACACAAGGCTTTTGTATGTCCCTACTTATGCTGTTCGTGAGTGGTTCGCTCTTCCGTTTCAGCTTCTGTTTCGGTAGTCACAATTTCGGTGATGTCACCGTTTGTGTCAAAATGAGGCTTTGTCCTGTGACAGTTTGCAAACTCAAGCGGATAAACCTCGTGTTCCGTAACATCAACAATAGGGGAAATTTCCTTTTTGCTGTTTCGTGACGGCAACTCAACAGGATAATTTTCATTCTGTCGGTTGCCACCGTTATGATCAATGTCGTAAAAACTCAAAATAAAAACCACCTTTCCGTGAGGTGGTTTTATTTTTTGCAGAATTTTAAATTATATGCAGAGAAAAAATTTATTGTTATAGTGAAAATTTACAAAAAATGTATGAATTACCTTAAATTCTATTGACAAAATGTTTTGTTGGTTATATTATTTATTTAAGGTTAAAAGTGGAATGTAATACGATTTCACAAAGCTTATTAAATTTAACAAAATAAGAGAGGAGTTTTTTTATGACGAAAAAACTTATAAGCATGCTTCTGTCAATCGCAATGGTGCTTTCTGTTGCCGTAGTTGGCATTTCGGGAGTATATGCGGCAATTGACAACGACGATCGCTATGTTCCAAGTGAGGAAACGGCTACCAAAAGACTTTATTTTGTAATGCCGGAATCTTGGAAAAATGAAAAATTCGGCGCAGACTCTGCCGGCATTTTTTGGTGGAACGGTTCAGACGCATGCGTGTTTAATGGCGAATCATCACAGGCTGCTCCTTGGCCGGGATACAAGATGCAGGTTTATGATGCAGACGCTAACATCTTCTATATTGACATTCCTTCAGATGTTCCTAATATTATTTTCAACAACTGCCTTAACGGCGGTGAAAGAGAAAAAGATGCAGAAACAGGTAAAGTAACTTTCGAATTTGGTGAGGAACAGTTTAAGGCTGCTATGCAGACAAAGGATATGTTTTGTGATTACTATTCGGCTTATCAAGGTGACAGTACTTATTATGACGAATTACTTGACGGTGAATTCTGGGCAAAGGCTCAGGAGGCTGTTGAGGGTAATGATAAGACATTCCTCGGCAACTTCAAGGATAACTTCTTTATTGATACAGATTTTGACCTTGGTATCTCAATGACATTCGATAACATGATTTTTGTTATAAATCCTAACGACTTTGATGTTAGTGCTCTCAGCGGTAAGGTGTTATACGGCGGTGAATTCTACTTCTTCTACGGCAAGAACGAGGAAACAGGCAAATATGAGTACGGCGGACTTCCTAACTATGACATGGCTAAGGAAAATGGCGTAGTCAGCGTTCTTGACAAATCTGTTTTCCCCAATCCCTCTGTTCAACCTACAGATCCTTTTAATGATATGATTTACGGCGATGTGAATAATGACGGCTTGATTACTATTGTTGACGCAACAATAGTGCAGAAATACATAGTAAATAAGGCACAGTTAGATAATGTAAATCAGAAGTTAGCAGATGTTGATGTTGACGGTGTGATTACAGTTAAGGATGCAACAGCTGTTCAAAAGTATATCGTAAATGTTGACGGATACGGCAAAACAGGCGAAAAGTTTGCAGCTGCATAAGTTAGTTGAATAGCCTAATGAAGACACCAAACCCCGAAGTTTTAAAGGCTTCGGGGTTTAAATTTTGTTTTATTGTGCTCTGCTTTGTTGTGTCTTGTTTCGTTGTGCCTTAAATTATATGATCCAAAGCCTGTTTCACACCCTTACCTGTGTACCTTAGTCAACAGAACCACCGTCTCCACATGTGCGGTGTGGGGGAACATATCTACGGGTTGGATTTTTTGGGCTTTGTAGGGGCTGTTTTGGGTTAGGTAGGCTAAATCTCTTGCCAATGTTTCGGGGTTGCAGGAAACATAGACAACCTTTTTCGGAGACATTTTGATTAGTGAGTCGAGAAATTTTCGGTCACTTCCGGCTCTTGGCGGATCCATGAACACAACATCGGGCTTTTCGTCCTCGTCTGCAGCTTCTCTCATGAACTCGCCCGCATCGGCTTTGTAGAAACGGATATTTTTCAGATTATTTGCTCTTGCGTTTACGATTGCATCCCTCACGGCATCGCCGTTAAGTTCTGCACCGATAACATTGCCTGCGCCGTTTTTGGCGGCAATTATGCCGATTGTGCCGATTCCGCAGTAGGTGTCAAGCACGGTTTCGTTGCCTTTGAGATTTGCAAATTCAATTGCTTTGCCGTACAAAACTTCGGTCTGAACGGGGTTAATTTGGTAAAAGCTTTTCGGCGAAATTCTGAACCTGCAACCGCAGAGAATATCCTCAATATAACCCTTGCCGTACAGCACTTTCTGGTTGTCACCGAGTACAAGGTTGGTGCGGTAGGGGTTTATATTTTGCACAATGGTTGTGATTTCGGGAAACTGTTTCAGAATCGCTTTTACAAAATTGTTTTTTGACGGAAAAACAGGTGTACCTGTCACAAGCACAAGCATAATCTGATTTGTCGCAAAGCCTCTTTTCACAAGAATGTGACGGAGAAAACCTTTGCCTGTGTCCTCGTTATAGGTTGTCATTCTGAAAGAGGGGAGGAGCTTGCGTACTGCAACGATGATTTTGTCGGCAATAACATCCTCTGTCTGACAGCTGTCAATTCCGACAACATGATGACTGCCCGACTGATACACACCAGAAATGATTTTGCCCTTTTTGTCCGTATAAAAAGCCGCCTGAACCTTGTTGCGGTAGTGGTAGGGAGTTTTCATTCCGATAATTTTTTCAACGGTGCAAAAGCGTTTGAGAAGTTTTTCGACTTTCCTCTGCTTGAATTCAAGCTGTTCGGGATATGACAGATTTTGCAGCTGACAACCGCCGCATTTTTTGTAAACGGGACAGCTTTGTTTGTTGGTTTCAGGTCTGTTACTCATAATATTTCCTCACATTTTATTGCATTGTATATATTCTTTATTTTATCATCAATCATATTGATATGCAACACAAACAAACCCTAAATGACAAAGAAAAACGCAGGAGGGAAATCCGCTCCTGCGTTTTCTGATTATTAACCGGTATATCGAAAAATTGAGGATTATCAGGTTATTTGTAATCAATTAAAGATTTGTGTATCCCATAAGGCTTTCGTCAACCTCTTTGGCAACATCTCTGCCCTCACGAATCGCCCAGACAACAAGTGACTGTCCTCTGTGCATATCGCCTGTAACAAATACATTTTCAACATTTGTCTTGTGTGAGCCTTCTGCCGTTGCAACATTGGTTCTTGCGTTTGTTTCAACACCGAATGCCTTGGTTACATAGCTTTCACTGCCGAGGAATCCTGCCGCAATGAGTACGAGTTCAACATCAACCTTGTATTCTGAGCCTTCAACCTCTTTCATCATAAGTCTGCCTGTTTTAGCATCCTTTTCGGGTTTAAGCTTAACAAGCTCCGCACCTACAAGATTACCGTTCTTGTCAGCAATGAACTGCTTAACGGTTGTTTGATAAACTCGTGGATCGTGACCGTAAACTTCAATAGCCTCTTCCTGACCGTAGTCTGTTTTGCAGACTCTCGGCCATTGCGGCCACGGGTTATCGGCACTTCTTGTGTCGGGAAGCTTAGGCATCATTTCAAGCTGAAGAACGGATTTTGCACCGTGTCTGATGCTTGTGCCGACGCAGTCGTTACCTGTGTCGCCGCCGCCGATTACCATTACATTCTTGCCTTTTGCGCTGATGAATGTACCCTCTCTGAGGTTGCAGTCGAGAAGTGACTTTGTTGTTGATTTGAGGAAGTCAACGGCAAAGTGAATGCCGTTAGCCTCTCTGCCGGGGACTTTGATATCTCTCGGATTTGATGCACCGCAAGCAAGGATTACACGGTCAAAGTCCTTGAGAATTTCGCTTGCCTTGATGTCTTTGCCGACATTTGAGCAGGTTTCAAAGGTTACGCCTTCTTCTTCCATAATGTTAATCTTGCGTTCGATAACATCTTTTTCAAGCTTCATATTCGGAATGCCGTACATAAGCAGACCGCCTACTCTGTCATTGCGTTCAAATACCGTTACAGAGTGACCGCGCTGATTGAGCTGGTCGGCAGCGGCAAGTCCCGATGGACCCGAACCGATGATTGCAATTTTCTTGCCTGTTCTTACCTTTGGAATTCTTGCGTCTGCAAGACCTTCTTCATAGGCATTTTCAATGATTCCGTATTCGTTGGCTCTTACACTGACAGCATCACCGTTTGCACCGCAGGTGCATGCCTTTTCACAGAGAGCGGGACATACACGGGATGTGAATTCGGGGAAGTTGTTTGTAACTTTAAGACGGTTGTAAGCCTGTTCCCAGTTGCCCTTGTAGATAAGGTCGTTCCATTCGGGAATGAGGTTGTTAAGCGGACAGCCTGAGAATGCAGAACCAATCTGCATTCCTGCCTGACAGAAAGGCACACCGCAGTCCATGCATCTTGCACCCTGTTTTTGCTGATCCTCTTTGCTGAGGGGATCGTGAAACTCGTCAAAATTTTTGATTCTCTCTTTTACGGAGTATGCCGGAGCATCCTCACGCTTATATTCCATAAATCCTGTTGGTTTTCCCATTGATGTCCCCTCCTTATTTATTATTCACAATTTCGTAGAAAGCTTCAATCTGTGCCTGCTCGTTTGTAAGACCTTTTTCTTCATAAGCGGCAATTGCAGCCATCATTCTCTTGTAGTCGTGCGGAATAATCTTCTTGAATTTCGGAAGATACTCGTCAAAGTTATCAAGGATTTTCTTGCCTCTCTGTGAACCTGTTGCTGCAACATGTTCTTCTATAAGCGTTTTGAGTTCGATTATATCGTACTTTTCTGTTACCTCAGAGAAGAGAACCATTTCTTTGTTGAGCTTTGTGTAAAGATCTCTTTCTTCGTCAAGAACATAGGCAACACCGCCTGACATACCTGCTGCAAAGTTTTTGCCTGTTTTGCCGATAACAACAACTCTTCCGCCTGTCATATATTCACAACCGTGGTCGCCGACACCCTCAACAACTGCCGTTGCGCCTGAGTTTCTTACGCAGAAACGCTCGCCTGCAACACCGTTGATAAATGCCTTGCCGCTTGTTGCACCGTAAAGTGCAACATTACCGATGATGATGTTGTTACCTGCGTCAAATGTTGAGTCCTTCGGAGGATAAACTACCAGCTTACCGCCTGAAAGTCCCTTGCCGAAGTAGTCGTTTGAGTCGCCCACGAGTTCAAGTGTGAGTCCCTTTGGAATGAATGCGCCAAAGCTCTGACCGCCCGAACCGTTGCAGACTACTGTAAATGTATCGTCATCAAGGTTGTTGTAATGCTTTCTTGTAACCTCAGAACCGAAGATTGTACCGAATGAACGGTCTGTGTTCTTAACATTGACTTCAACCTTTTTCTTTGTGCCTTTTGCAAGAACCTTTGCAAATTCTTTGCAGAGGATTCTCTCGTCAAGTGTTGATTCAAGTTTGAAATCATAAAGGCTCTTTTTGTTGTATTCAACCTTTTCCGAAACAAAGTTTGTATCAAGAATGTTAGAAAGGTCAACCTCGGCAGCCTGTCCTGTGATGCCTTCTTTTCTCTTTATGAGGTCAATTCTTCCGACAAGCTCATCAACGGTTTTTACACCGAGCTTTGACATATATTCACGAAGTTCGCTTGCTACAAACTTCATAAAGTTTATTACATATTCGGGCTTGCCGCAGAATCTTTTTCTGAGCTCGGGGTTCTGTGTGGCAACACCGAACGGGCAGGTATCAAGGTTACATACTCTCATCATTGCACAACCGAGAGTTACAAGCGGAGCAGTTGCAAAACCAAATTCCTCTGCACCGAGCATTGCTGCAATTGCAACATCACGACCGTTCATAAGCTTACCGTCAGTTTCAATAACAACCTTGTTACGAAGGTCGTTCATAATGAGTGTCTGATGAGCCTCGGCAAGACCGAGTTCCCACGGCAGACCTGCATTGTAGATTGAGTTTCTCGGAGCAGCGCCTGTACCGCCGTCATAACCTGAAATGAGGATTACGCCTGCACCTGCTTTTGCAACGCCTGCGGCAACCGTACCTACACCGCATTCCGAAACGAGCTTAACAGAGATTCTTGCATCTTTGTTAGAATTTTTGAGGTCGTAGATAAGCTGTGCAAGGTCCTCAATTGAGTAAATGTCGTGGTGCGGTGGGGGAGAGATGAGCGATACACCCGGTGTTGAATGACGGGTTTTTGCAATCCAGGGATAAACCTTTTTGCCCGGAAGATGTCCGCCTTCGCCCGGCTTTGCACCCTGAGCCATTTTAATCTGAATTTCGTTTGCAGATGTGAGGTATCTTGATGTAACACCGAAACGACCTGACGCAACCTGCTTGATTGCAGAACATCTGTCAACCTTCTGACCCTTTGTGAGAAGTCTTTCAAGGCTTTCACCGCCCTCACCGGAGTTTGACTTGCCGTGAAGCTGATTCATTGCAATCGCAAGTGTTTCGTGAGCCTCCTGTGAGATTGAACCGTAGGACATAGCGCCTGTCTTGAAACGCTTTACGATTGAATCAACGCTTTCAACCTCATCAAGCGGAACAGGAGTTTCTGCAAAGTTGAAGTCGAAAAGACCTCTGATATTTACAGGATCCATTTCTTCGGAAATCATATGAGAATACTTTTTGTAAAGCTCATAGTCGCCTGTTCTTGTTGCCTGCTGGAGCATATATATAGTCTGCGGATTGTAGAGGTGTTCCTCTTTGCCGCTTCTGAACTTGTGTGAACCACGGGATTCAAGCTCATCGCTTACACCGAGGTCAAGCGGATCAAATGCCGCTGTGTGAAGTTTGTCAACATTCTTTTCGATATCCTTGATTGTGATACCGCCGATTCTGCTGACTGTGCCTGTGAAGTATTCGTCAATAACATCCTTGCCGATACCGATAGCCTCAAAAATCTGTGAGCCCTGATATGACTGGATTGTTGAAATACCCATTTTTGACGCAATCTTTACGATGCCGTGGAGAACTGCGCTGTTGTAATCGTCAACTGCTGCGTAGTAGTCCTTGTCAAGAAGGTCGTCACCGATAAGCTCGTGAATTGTTTCCTGAGCAAGATACGGATTGATTGCACTTGCACCGTAGCCGAGAAGTGTTGCAAAATGATGAACTTCTCTCGGCTCACCGCTTTCAAGTACCATTGCAAGTGAGGTTCTCTTCTTCGTTGCAACAAGGTGCTGATGAAGAGCGGATACTGCAAGAAGTGACGGAATTGCAAGATGGTTTTCGTCAACTCCTCTGTCGGAGAGGATAAGAATATTTGCACCGTCATTGTAAGCCTTGTCAGCTTCAATGAAAAGTCGCTTAACAGCCTTTGAAAGTCTTGTGTTCTTGTAGTAGAGAATCGGGATAACCGCAACCTTAAAGCCCGGAATGTGCATATTCTTGATTTTGAGAATATCGGTTGATGTAAGAATCGGGTTGTGAATCTTCATAACCTTGCAGTTTTCGGGACGCTCCTCAAGGATGTTGCCGTCCTCACCGATATAAATTGTTGTTGATGTTACAACTTCCTCACGGATTGCGTCAATCGGCGGGTTTGTAACCTGTGCAAAGAGCTGTTTGAAGTAGTTGAAAAGCGGCTGCGGTTCTTTTGAAAGAACTGCAAGCGGACTGTCTGTACCCATTGCGGCAATTGACTCTGTGCCGTTCTTTGCCATAGGAAGGATTGATGTCATAACATCTTCGTAGGTATATCCGAAAGCCTTCTGGAGTTTTTGTCTTTCTTTATATGAATGTTCCTCAACCTTCATATTAGGAATTTTGAGGTCTTTAAGACAAACAAGATTACTGTCGAGCCATTCACCGTAAGGCTGTTTTGACGCATAATACTCTTTGAGTTCATCGTCATCAATGAGTCTGCCCTGAACCGTATCGACAAGGAGCATTTTGCCCGGGCGAAGTCTTTCCTTTGTAACAATCTTTGCTGGATCAATAGGAAGTGCGCCGACTTCCGATGAAAGAATGAGGTTGCCGTCATCCGTGATGTAATATCTTGACGGACGCAGACCGTTACGGTCAAGAACCGCACCCATAATGTCACCGTCAGAGAAAAGGATTGACGCAGGACCGTCCCACGGCTCCATCATTGTTGCATAATACTGATAGAAGTCCTTTTTCTTCTGGCTCATTGTGCCGTTATTATCCCACGGCTCCGGAATTGTAATCATAACGGCAAGAGGAAGCTCCATACCGCTCATTACGAGAAATTCAAGTGTGTTATCAAGCATTGCAGAGTCTGAACCCTCTGTGTTTACAACAGGAATAACCTTGTCAAGGTCGCCCTTGAGATGCTCCGAACGCATTGTTTCCTCACGGGCAAGCATCTTGTCAGCGTTGCCTCTGATTGTGTTGATTTCACCGTTGTGAACAATCATTCTGTTAGGATGAGCTCTCTGCCAGCTTGGATTTGTGTTGGTTGAAAAACGGGAGTGAACCATAGCGATTGCAGACTCGTAATCCTCGTCCTGAAGATCAAGGAAGAAGTTACGGAGATCGCCGACAAGGAACATACCTTTATATACAATAGTTCTGCTTGAAAGCGAAACTACATATGTGTCTTCATTACTCTGTTCAAAAACTCTTCTTGCAACATAGAGCTTTCTGTCGAACGGAAGGCCTCTTTTTACACCGTGAGGTCTTTTGATAAAGCACTGCATAATTGCAGGCATACATTCAACAGCTCTGTGACCGAGTACCTCGGGCTTTGACGGAACATTTCTCCAGCCGAGAACCGTAAGTCCCTCTTTTTCTGCAATAATCTCAAACATCTTCTTTGCCTGATTTCTTGCAAGCTCATTCTGAGGGAAGAAGAACATACCTACAGCGTAATCTCTTTCGGAACCGAGCTTAATGCCGATTTCAGCAGCTGCCTTCTTAAAAAATTTGTGTGAAATCTGGAGAAGAATACCTACGCCGTCACCTGTTTTGCCTTCGGCATCCTTACCTGCTCTGTGTTCGAGAGTTTCAACAATTGTCAGAGCGTTTGCCACGGTGTCGTGTGACTTGATACCCTTAATATTAACAACAGCTCCGATACCGCAGTTATCATGTTCAAACTTCGGAGAATACAGAGTCTTGTTGTTCTCTCTGACTGTCTGTTCCATTAATGATCACCCTTTCCTGTTAATCACAAAAATTATTCAGCGGACTTTTTATATACATATATATGTAAAAGGAAGTTTGCTTTCGTAAACTTATCGGTTCAAAGTGGCAATTAATGTTCTGCCGGTTAATAATCAATCATATATATGTAATTGTAAAATGCCCAATCTCTTCTCAGCGGTAAAACCGCTATGCTCAGCCTGTGCTATATCCTGCAAAGGTGAATGTGCAGGTCGGCTGATATTCTGAAATGCCTTGTCGTCTTTGATTAAGGAAAATCAGCACTTAGATTATATAACTATACATTGTGCTTTGTCAAGGGAAAATAGAGGAAAATTGCAACTTTTAAGGGTAAAACTTTCATTTTACTGTGATTGTTGTAGAAAATATGCAACTCTTATTGGTGTTTCAGCTTAATTTTGCAGGAAATTTAATAAAACTTGCAATTTCAAAACTTTTTTCAAAAAATGTATTGACAAATTCGCAAAAGTGGAATATACTAACAACATCAAAGACAGCAAGGGCGCTGTGAGCTGAGGCTTACAGTGTCCTTTTCTGTTTTTATAAAGCAAAAATCAGACCATTAAAATTTATTTTCAAAATGGATAGGAGAGAATTAAAATGGCAAAAGTTCCCGAAATTTTTGGCAGCATGGTATTTAATGATCAGAAGATGCAGGAAAGACTTCCAAAGTCAACTTACAAGGCTTTGAAAAAGACAATCCAGAACGGTGAACCGCTTGACCTCAGCGTTGCAAATGTTGTTGCGGCTGCTATGAAGGACTGGGCAGTTGAAATGGGCTGTACCCACTACACACACTGGTTCCAGCCGATGACAGGTATCACAGCCGAAAAGCATGACAGCTTTATCGCACCGAACGGTGAAGGTCAGGTTATCATGGAGTTCTCAGGTAAAGAGCTTGTAAAGGGCGAGCCTGACGCTTCTTCTTTCCCGAGCGGCGGTATTCGTGCCACATTCGAGGCAAGAGGCTATACAACATGGGATCCGACATCATATGCATTCGTTAAGGACGGAACACTTTACATTCCTACAGCATTCTGTTCTTATACAGGCGAGGTTCTCGATAAGAAAACTCCTCTTCTTCGTTCAATGGAGAGAATCAATACAGAGGCTGTAAAGATTCTTCATCTTCTCGGCAAAGAAGATGTTACAAGAGTTACAACAACAGTAGGTCCGGAGCAGGAATACTTCCTTATTGATAAGGACGCTTACGACCAGAGAGAGGATCTTATTTATACAGGCAGAACACTTTTCGGTGCAAAAGCTCCTAAAGGACAGGAACTTGACGACCATTACTTCGGTGCAATCAAGACAAGAGTTGCTGCTTATATGAAAGACCTTGACGAGGAACTCTGGAAACTCGGTATCCTTGCAAAGACAAAGCATAACGAAGTTGCTCCTTCACAGCACGAGCTTGCTCCTATCTTCACAACAACAAACATTGCAACCGACCACAACGAGCTTACAATGGAAGTTATGAAGAAGGTTGCCGAAAGACACGGTCTTGTTTGTCTTCTTCATGAAAAGCCGTTCGCAGGTGTTAACGGTTCGGGTAAGCACAACAACTGGTCAATTTCAACCAACACAGGTGAAAACCTTCTTGATCCCGGCAAGACTCCTGAAAACAACCTTCAGTTCCAGCTTTTCCTTGCAGCAGTTGTAAAGGCTGTTCACGAGTATCAGGATCTTCTCAGAATCACGGTTGCATCGGCAGGTAACGACCACCGTCTCGGCGCTAACGAAGCACCGCCTGCAATCATTTCAATGTATCTCGGTGATGACCTCGGCGAACTCGTTGATTCAATCATCAATGACAGAGAATATGTAAGCAAGGGTAAGCAGAAGATGAGAACAGGCGTTGATGTTCTTCCTGATTTTATGAAGGACACATCGGATCGTAACCGTACATCACCTTTTGCATTCACAGGTAACAAGTTTGAATTCAGAGCACTTGGTTCTTCACTTAACATTGCCTGTCCTAACTATATGCTCAACACTATGGTAGCCGAAGAACTTTCAGAGTTCTACGATGAGCTTAAAGATGCGGATGATATGGACGCAGCTATCAAGGCTCTTGTTAAGAAAGTATTCACAGAGCATCAGAACATTATCTTCAACGGCAACAACTACGCTCCCGAGTGGGTTGAAGAGGCTGAAAGAAGAGGACTTCTTAACCTCAAGTCACTCCCTGACGCAATGGAACACTTCCTTGACAAGAAGAATATTGACCTCTTTGTTAAGAATAAGATTTGTTCGGCAGACGAAATCCGTGCAAGATATGAAATTGAGCTTGAAAGCTATTCTAAGCAGATTAACATTGAGGCTCTCACAATGATTGATATGGCTAAGAAGAACATTCTTCCTGCCGTTACATCATATGTAAGAGATCTTACGGATACAGCACTTGCTAAAAAGGCACTTTCAGACGCTATTCCTACAAGTGTTGAGGAAGACCTTATTACAAGCCTTTCAAACAAACTTGTATGTTTCTCAAAGAAAACTGCAGAGCTTGAAGAGGCTGTTATCAAGGCAAGCGACTACAGCGATGACAACCTCAAGTATGCTAAGTACTACAGAGAAACAGTATTTGCACTTATGCAGGAACTCAGAGCTGTCGGTGACGCAATGGAAACAGAAACAGCTTCGGAATACTGGCCTTATCCTTCATACGGCGAACTTCTTTTCGGTGTGTGATTGATAGAACCTCTATTTATACTAAATAACATTATTTATATTGTATAACAGGTAACACAACGGCGTGTGATTGACAGAATTAAACTGTCAACTCCACGCCGTTTTTGTTATTTTGATAAAAGGAGAGATTTATATGGCAGAACTAATTTACGGAGGCACAGGCGTCTGGTTTATGATCGGCGCATTACTCGTGTTCTTTATGCAGTGCGGATTCGCAATGGTTGAAACCGGTTTTACAAGAGCTAAAAACGCAGGCAACATCATTATGAAAAACCTGATGGACTTTTGTATCGGTACGGTTGTATTCAGCCTGTTAGGCTTCGGACTTATGATGTCTGAGGACTATGTTGCAGGATTCATCGGTGTTCCCAACCTCAATATGTTCACAGACTGGATGAACTTTGATTGGAACTCATTCGTATTCCAGCTTGTATTCTGTGCTACAGCAGCTACTATCGTTTCAGGTGCTATGGCAGAGCGTACAAAATTCTCGGCATACTGTGTTTACAGCGCAATTATTTCACTCGTTGTTTACCCGATTGAAGCAGGTTGGGTTTGGAACGGTCAGGGTTGGCTTGCAAAGCTCGGCTGTATCGACTTTGCAGGTTCAATCGTAATTCATATGGTCGGCGGCATCTCGGCACTTGTCGGCGCAATCATTCTCGGACCCCGTATCGGTAAATACGGCAAGAACGGCAAGGTAAACGCTATCCCCGGTCACAGCATCACACTCGGTGCTCTCGGTGTATTCATTCTTTGGTTTGCATGGTACGGCTTTAACGGTGCCGCTGCTGAAGACGGCGCTCGTCTCGGTCAGATTCTTCTTACAACAACAATTGCTCCGGCAGTTGCAACAGTAACAACCATGCTCTTTACATGGATCAAGAACGGCAAGCCTGATGTTTCAATGTGTCTCAACGCATCACTCGCAGGTCTTGTAGCAATCACGGCAGGTTGTGCAGATGTTGATGCAATCGGCGCAGCAGTTATCGGTATCGTTTCAGGTGTCCTCATCGTAGTAGCAGTTGAATTCGTTGATATCAAGCTTAAAATAGATGATCCTGTCGGCGCATTCTCGGTACACGGCGTAAACGGTATGTGGGGCGGCCTTGCAGTAGGTCTTTTCGCAACAGGTAACGGTCAGAACGGTATCACAGGTCTTTTCTACGGCGGTGGCTTTGCTCAGCTTGGTAAGCAGGCTCTCGGTATTGTTACAATCGTAGCTTGGACAGTTGTTTGCATGATTATCGTATTCACAATCATCAAAAAGACAGTAGGTCTTCGTGTTACAAAGGACGAAGAAATGAAGGGCCTCGATATCTGCGAGCACGGTCTTATCAGCGCATATGCAGACTTTATGCCAATCGGTGTCGGTACAGCTTCACTTGATGAAACATTTGATGTTGACAGCAATGTTCCTGTAACTCAGGCAGTTCCCGTTCAGCTTGCCGGCAAGTATGATATGGCTACCGACGGCACAAAGATTACTAAGATTGACATTCTTCTCAAGCAGTCAAAGCTTGAAGCTCTTAAAGAAGAAATGGATAAGCTCGGCATCACAGGTATGACAGTATCTCAGGTACTCGGCTGCGGTGCTCAGAAGGGCAAAGCAGAGTATTACCGTGGTGTTGCTATTGAAAGTAACCTCCTTCCTAAGATGAAGGTTGAAATCGTAGTTTGCAAGGTTCCTGTAAAGGCAGTTGTTGATGCGGCTGTTAAGGCACTTTACACAGGTCACATCGGTGACGGCAAAATCTTTATCTATGATGTTGAAGATGTTGTTAAGGTTAGAACAGGCGAAACAGGCTACGACGCTATGCAGGATGTTGAATAATCCCCAATAGCTTAATTAACCTATCCTTTTTAATTCACATAAACCGAGACGCCCCGAACGGCAACAGCTGTTCGGGGTGTTTCGGCTCTTATATTAAATATTATGACTCAATGTTAATAGTTGGGACAATCGAAAAAAGTAAAGTGTAATTGCAGACGGCTGAAAAATAAAGCCTAGGCCCGTTTTAATTATGCCGGTTTGCACAATTTTAGTCCAAAATATAAAGTGCAGAATTTAAAATACTACTTATTTTCACTTTGAATTAGCAACAATTACAAATTATCATATATTATAATTATGCATAAAGCACAAAAATTCAATGTATTATTTACATCTTATAAGTGTAGTGCTATAATAAATGTAAATCGTATTTAAATGTTGATGTGTTCAATATTTAAAATGTAAGGAGTTGCAGTGTATGAGGAAATTTTTATCAATTGTTACTTCAGGAGCATTGGCTTTGTTAATGACAACAACGAGTGTTATGACAGGCTTTGCTTATGACGGAAACAATGAATCTGCCAAAGCTACAGACGCAGTTAGATTGGAAGTTGTTTCGGACAATACTATTCCTGCCGAAGAGCCTACCAGTCCTAATGAAACAGTTCCGACTGTTCCTTGTGAGCCGACAATTAACTATCCGCAAATCAGCGGATTTTCAAATACTTCCACAGGAACAATGATAACTTGGAACTCTTATTCAGGTGCTGTTAAATACAGAATATATGTGTTTAACGGAAAGTCATGGAGCCGTGTGGGCGAGAGTACAACCACTAACTTTACGCATAATTCATTAAGAGACGGCGTTACTTATCGCTACACTGTCAGAGCTATGGACAAAAACAATAAATTTGTAAGTGACTACAACAAAGACGGATATTCAAATACATTTTTTGCACCGCCTGTAATCAGTTCACTTCAGAATGTTTTTGGTGGTGTTACTGTTAAATGGAGCAAGAATTCTGCAATAGACAGCTATCGTATTTACAGAAAGACAAAAAATACGGGTTGGAAACGAATCGGAACCTCCGACAGCGGTTCATTTACCGACACAACAGCAGTGTCAGGCATTAACTATACTTATACCCTTAGAGCACTTGACGCTGAAAATAATTTTGCAAGTTATTACAATGGCGGAAAATCCGTTACATATGTAAAAGCTCCGACAATCAATAAAATTGAGAATACCGTAACCGGTTCAAAAATCAGCTGGGGAAAATGCAGCGGTGCTTCAAAATACAG
>UMBR01076783.1_pt1 | contig 16371 bp, 19 predicted proteins | sample 1964011 | NCBI WGS metagenome assembly UMBR01 (sample SAMEA4835946, study PRJEB28245) | human gut metagenome | biome: gut microbiome; material: fecal sample | place: Denmark | collected 2008
GTCCGATGCCCAGAAGGACAAACGGAATGCTCAGCCACTGTCCCATGTCCAGAAGCATCGCGTTCTCGAAATCCACCTGCGGTTCCTTGATGAACTCTATGAGGAAACGCATCCCGAAGCATACAATGAAGAATATTCCTATGAAGGAACCCCTGTACATCTTGTCCAACCTCTTGACATAGAGCCACAACAGCCCGACACCGAGGACCAGATAGCTCAGCGCCTCGTAGATCTGGGTCGGATGCTTCGGCTCGGGCTCCCCCCTGCGCTCAAAGACGAACCCCCAAGGAAGGTTTGTCACATCGCCATAGATCTCTGAATTACAAAGATTTCCAAGCCTGATGAAAGTCGCGGCGAACGCCACGGCGATCGCCAGATGGTCAAGAATCCACAGAAAATCGATGTGGTTCTTCTTCCCGTACCTGCCCGCGAACCACCACATGCACAGGAGCAGCATCAGCGCCCCCCCGTGGCTGGCGAGTCCTCCGTGCCAGACGGCGAAGATCTCAAGGAAACCTTTCCAGGAGCCGAAATAATAGTCCGGCTGATAGAATATGCAGTGCCCGAGACGCGCCCCGACAAGAGTGCCTATCAGCAAGGTGTAGAGAAGCGGATCAAGAAGGGCCTCGTTGACCTTTTCCCTCTTGAAGAACCTCGCGAACATCCAGTAGCCAATAACGAAACCGGAAACAAACAGGAGACCATACCACCTTACGGCGAACGATCCGATCCTGAATATCTCCGGATTCATATTCCAATGTACGAACAGAAGATCCATAACCTAAAAATCACTTTTCGTACAAACTTACATAAAATCTGCGATTCTTACGCCCCTTCGCCCGAGAAATTTAGAGGAAGGGCGTGACGGTCGCGCCGCCGGCTAGTCGCGGATGGCGGCGATGCCAGGAAGATCCTTGCCCTCGATGGCCTCCAGCATGGCTCCGCCACCTGTGGACACGTAGCTGACCTTGTCGGCGAAACCGAGCTTTGTGACAGCCGCCACTGAGTCGCCGCCACCGACGAGAGAGTAGGCTCCGTTCTGGGTGGCCTCAGCCACGAACTCGGCGATCTTCTCTGTTCCGTGAGCGAAGTTAGGAAGCTCGAACACTCCGACAGGGCCGTTCCAAAGAATGGTCTTGGAAGCGAGGATGATCTTCCTCCAGTTCTCAAGGGAAGCCTCTGAAGCGTCCATTCCCTCCCAGTCATCAGGAATGTTGAATATGTCGAATGTCTTGCGAGGAGTGTCGTTGCTGAACTCCTGGCCTGAAACCGTAGCGACTGAAAGAGAAAGATTTACACCCTTCTCCTTAGCCTCTTTCATAATCTCAAGAGCGTCCGGCATAAGCTCGTCCTCATGGAGAGACTTTCCGATGTGGCCGCCCTGGGCCTTGATGAAGGTGTAGCCCATTCCTCCGCCGATGATCAGGTTGTCAACCTTGTCAAGCAGATTCTTGATCACCCCAAGCTTGCTGGAGACCTTCGAACCTCCGATGATGGCGGTGAAAGGACGCTGGGCGTTCTTCAGAACGTTCTCGATGGCCTTGACCTCTTTCTCCATCAGGTAGCCGAACATCTTGTCATTCGGGAAATAGGCGGCGATCAGCGCGGTCGAGGCGTGAGCCCTGTGAGCCGTGCCGAAAGCGTCGTTGATGTAACAGTCAGCGTAGGAAGCCAGCTTCTTCACGAATTCCTTCTGGCTTGCCTTGACAGCCTTCTTAGCCTCGGCCTTCTCCTCATCGGTAGCATCGGCGGCGAGTCCTCTCGGCTTGCCCTCCTCCTCGGCGTAGAAACGGAGGTTCTCAAGCATCAGAACCTCACCCGGCTTGAGGGCGGCGGCCTGAGCGTCAGCCTTCTGGCAGTCCTCAGCGAACTGCACCGGAACTCCGAGGCACTCGGAGACGTGGGCGAGAATATGTTTGAGGGAGAACTTAGGGTCAACTCCCTTCGGACGTCCGAGATGGGACATGAGGATGAGGGAGCCACCTTCGGCAAGCACTTTCTTGAGCGTAGGGAGAGCCGCGCGGATGCGGGTGTCATCAGTGATGTTGAAGTTTTCATCGAGCGGAACGTTGAAGTCCACTCTCACGATAGCCTTTTTGCCTTTGAAATCGTAGGTGTCAATGTGCTGTTGCATAACTTGTTGTTTTAGTAAAATCTTACAAATTCCGAGCGCAAATATAGTAAAATCCAGCGGATTACGTATCAGTCAATCAGACTATAACGATTAAATCCTGTCCCGATAGAACAAAATAGGCTTTCTTTTTCCTATATTTGTGCGCTATGACGATCGAGTATGTTCCTAATAACTGGAAGGACTACGAACTTCTGGATTCCGGCAAAGGAGCCAAACTTGAAAGGTTTGGTGAATATGTTCTTGCCCGTCCGGAGCCTAAGGCTCTGTGGGACAAGAGCATGAGCGATGCCGAATGGAACACTCTCGCACACACCCGCTTCACGCCGGGAGCCGGATTCGGCAAGGCCGGGAAGGAGGACAGCGGGACGTGGGAAAGGCTTAGGAATATGCCCGACCAGTGGTGGATCCGCTACAACGGCGGGCCGAAGTTCAGCCTCAGGCTGGGGCTCACGTCCTTCAAGCACGTGGGAGTCTTCCCGGAGCAGGCCGCTAACTGGGACTACATATTCAAGCAGACTTCGGACATCGCCGCGAAGACAGGCTCACGCCCTAAGGTCCTGAACCTGTTCGCCTACACGGGAGCGGCATCGCTGGCTGCCAAGTGCGCCGGAGCAGATGTCACTCATCTGGATTCAGTGCGTCAGGTCGTCACCTGGGCTCACGGCAACCAGGACCGCAGTGGTCTTGACGGCATCCGTTGGGTGGTCGAGGACGCGATGAAGTTCGCGAACCGTGAGGCCAAACGCGGCAATCTATACCAAGGCATCATCCTGGATCCTCCGGCCTACGGCCACGGCCCGGACGGGGAAAAATGGAAACTGGACGAATGTCTTTTCGATATGATGAAGACCGTCGGAAAGATTCTCGCTCCTGAAAACAGTTTCCTTGTCCTGAACCTTTACTCCAACGGTTTTTCGGCCATCCTGGGCGAGACCGTTGTCCGCCAGGCTCTCGGTCTTCCAGCCGACGCCTCCTTGGAATCCGGTGAGCTGGTACTTAGGGACAGGTTCGGCAAGAACCTGCCGCTGAGCATATTTGTACGACTTAAAAGGTAACCGGTCATGAAGTCGCTCGTCAGATTATGCCTGGTTTCCGTTGTCCTCGCCGCCCTTGCGTTTTTCTGCGACGGGCTGCGGGTCAACTTCCTTTCCTCGCCACAGGACAAGGCTCACATCGGGGTTTCTGCCGCTGCTTCCTCCGGAAGTATTTCAGATCCGGCAAATTCTGATCATTCATTCATAAAGTTCAACACGCCTTGCCTCTCCAGCCCGACGGCCGAGGGGCAGACGGTAGTACGCACAGTCACAGGTGCTTCCGGCAACGTGTGCAGACACACCCGCAGGACAGACATCCTGATCGGAATCCTGGGGTCCAGGATCCTGACCGGTTCCGTCATCCTTAAGCGTTCCCTGCCTACGCTGCGGAAGCTGCGTCTATAGCGGTCGGTTTCCATATTCCAATTCCACAAAAGTGCCGCTTCTTCCGGTGGCACAACGGTGTGTATGAAGGCGATCCAGCACATTCCTGATCCCTGCACCCCGAAGGGTGCCGCTCCCCTCTTTTTTGAGCGGCTCACCGGATCATTGCGTTATCCGGCAATGGATCCACATTATATTATTAAAGGATAACTTTTAAAACAGAAAAAATGGAAACCGTTAATATTAAGAAAACAAGATCCGCAAAGGACTTCATCATCACACTTTTGTTCCTTGCCGCAGGAGTCGGACTGCTCTTCTGCTCCGACTCTATGTTCATCCTCGGATGCACTCTCATAGCGTTCGCCGTGATCCTCTTCCTCGCCATGAAATCCTCATACGTGATCGAGGGCAAGGAAGGTTCGTTCAAGCGCAAGACCGCCAACTATCCGAAAACCAAGAAGGAGGAGGTCGTCTCTTTCATTGAGGGCAGGTCAACCAAGGTGCCAGCAGAGGCTCCAGGCGGCCTTCTGATGTACATTTACTACCGCAGAGACAAGTCAGCCGGCTTCGCCCAGATCAACGACTTCGACCAGTACCAGTACAAGCCGATCACCGACCTTCTCTCCCTCGGTGCGGCACAGGTGAAGGCCCTGGTCTAAAGGCACTGATCCACTCCGTGGCACCTAGCCCATTGGCAATAACCAACATAAGCATTCCCGTGGTACTCAATGCCCCACCACGAGAATGCTTATTTCATTGACTCTCACCTCATTACCCGCTGCGCACTTCCTCGGTGATTCCCTGTCGCAGATCCGGTCGAAGCATCTGCGCATCCCATGCCTGACGGCGATTCCCTACCTGTTCGCTATGGCGTCCATAGCCAGCGTGAAGGAATTGTTCTCTACCAGCATCTTGAGGAACTCCTTCGTGGCGTTTTTGCAATAGGAGCCTTTGAGAAGATGGAATGATCCCTGCATTTCAGAGTGCGGGTGATCAAGACTCAGGGCGACGAAATCCTTGTTGCCGCGGACAGTGGCCTCGGAAAGGAGCGTCACAAGGCCGGTGCTGGAGACCATGTCCAGAAGCATGCTGAGATCGTTGATCTCCAGACGGACATCAAACTTGAAGTTCTGGCCGTAGAGCAGGCTGTCAAAAGCGTTCCTTGCCTGCAATCCTCTGGCCGGCAGCGCTAGCGGAAGCTTTTCCAATTCCGTCAGACGGATGCTCTCCATCCGGGCGACGGGATTGTCCTTGCCGGCGATCACGCAAAGCTTGCTGTTGAACAGGATGTGGGAGTCGATGTCCTCGTAGCTCTCCAACGGCTTGTAGGACAAGGCTACATCAAGCTGCCCGTGCTCAAGCATCTCCATAAGGTTCTCCATCGAGCGGCAGAAGATCTTGAGTTTTATTCCCGGGTATCTTTTCATGTAGTCTCTCACGGTGTCAGCCAGCAAGGGGCAGAACGTGTAGGTGGCTCCGACGTTCAACGTGCCGATGCTCAACTCACGAACATCCTTCATCCTCTCGGCGCTTGCGTCCACATCTTTGAGAACCTGCTTGGCGTACGGAAGGTATTGCTCCCCGTAGTCACTCAAGGCGACGTGCCTTGAGTCCCGGACAAGAAGTTCCACCCCAAGTTCATCCTCAAGCTGCTTTATCTGCTGGGACAAAGTGCTTTGGGAGATGAACAAAGCCTTTGAGGCTTCGGAGAAGCTGCACAATTGCGCGACTTTGACGAAATAGCGTAGTTGTCTGAATTCCATTACTTTGTCACCTTAAAAGAATAATTCTGAAACAGCAGGATGGGCAGCATCACACCGACCACCATCGCGATGATGGTCACCAGACAGGTCATCCAATTGAACCTCAGCAGGTACAGGTAGTGCATGAATGTCGGCTCCGAATAAGATCCCAGGCAATGCAGCAAGGATTGTATCGTCCGGTAGGCGTACATCCCCGGAACCATCGGAAGCAGTGCCGGGAACGAGATGCACTCCGCCGGGGTCTTGATCATCTTGGCTGCCGGCAATGCCAGAAAACCGATGACAAGCGCGCCCAGCATGCTGCCGGTGGCCAATTGAAAGCCATAGATATTCATTAACACGTAGCGGGTCATGTGTCCTGCGGCGGCGATCAGGGCGCACAGAGGAAACACCCTCGGTGACGGATTGCTGATGCTTGAAAAACCTATCGCCGCAACAGCGGCAAAGATACCGTCTTTTATGATAAGAAAGAAAAGTTCCATTATAGAAATTGAATATTCAGAAGCCCGAAAGCGATGCAAAGTCCCAGCGACAGGCAGACCGTGATCATCACGGCGTGCAGGAAACGGCTGATGCAGCAGATGTAGTGGCCGTAAAGAAGGTCACACACCGCGTTGCAGAACGGGATTCCCGGGACAAAGTAGAGGACACTGGTGGCGAGGGCGACCTCCGGTGTCCTGCCCCATCCGAACACGAAGCCAGAGCAGGCTATCACGGCGGAAAGGCAGGAGGCCAGGACGATGACCACCCTATAGTCAATCCCCTTGGCGGGCAGTTTCTGCTTGAGGAAGAAACCGTCGATCGTGGCGATGAACACTATCAGCATCGAGACAAGATCCCCTCCGAAAAGCTCGCAGAACGACGCGTTCGCCAGCCCTACAAGAACCAGCACAAGCCAAGGGTTCAACCTTTTCTTTTTAAGAATATTCCTGAATATGCCCGTGGCCTGCGTCACATCAAGCCCCTCTTCCACAATCTTCCAGCTCAGTCCGCTCAGGTCGGAGACGGTGTTGAAATTGATCCTGTCGGCGGGGATCTTCCCGGTCACGGAATAGGATCTCTCCTCCCTCTCGTCCCAAAGGTTCAGCACGATGCAAGTCGGAAGGACGGAGAAGTCAGCCTTCGTGTGCCAACTCTCGGCGATCCTGCCGAGATTCTTCTCAATCCGGATCGTAGTCGCCCCGCTGGCGTAGAGCTCAGTGGTGAAGTCTCTCAGGAATATGCTCTTGCGCTTCAGCTCGTTATGCAGCGTGACTTCCTGAGTCTCCATATTCCTTCACCTCCTTTGCCTCCTTTGCCTGAATAGCGGTAGGGATTGACATCACGTTGCCGACCAGGATGTCATGGTCTTCGTCCTCGTAGGAACCGTAGTAAGGGATGCCGTCGATGTCGATGCCGTCCTTGCCGCCGTTCCAGGACACCGGCCTTACGATGGTGTCGGAATAGGTGATGACTTTGTGCTTGGCGTTAAAGGCCTTCAGTCTCTCACGGAAAAAGGAAATGACAAGGATCACCGCGCTTGCGACAGCGCAAACGATGATCAGCGATCCGGAATTGGCGCTCATGGCAGCCGTGGAAATTTCAAGTGGTGACATAATCTTACGCTCTATTATTTAACGGCGCAAAATTATAACACCACCTGCGATTCGGGATGGATAATCATCCCTTTGTTTCTATAACTGCTATCGGGATTTCCGAAACATCTTATGACTGAACGGAAAGGAAGCCGGCGAGGGTCTTTTCTATCTCGTCGGCGAAGTCCTTGTCGCCAGCCTTGCGGATGTCGTTGGTCATGTAGTAGACAAGGTTGCAGTTGTACTCGAACTCGTTCTTGCACATCGGGTAGAAGTCCAGATAGAACCTGACGGACTCCATCAGCTCGGAGGAGAGTTCACGGGCGAGAGCCCTGGCCTTATCCTGCCTGCCGAGGGCGTAGTAGTCCTTGACCATCTCTATCGGGAAGAGGGCGTTGGATCCCCAGCCCAGAATGGAGTTGTCGTAAGGGTACTTCTTCGGCTTTAGAACCTGCTGGCACTTGTCCAGCATCTCCTCGGCACGGTCGTTCTCACCGGCGGCGATGAAGGCGTTGGCGGCTGACACGAACATATTCCTCAGGGACATCACGCCAAGGAACGTGTAGGTGTTCTGGTAGTCAACGCAGTAGTCCTCGCGGGAAACGGCGTCGAAGCAGAACTTGTCAGTCATCTTGTCGTAGAGGTCATCGGTGTCCACCAGGCCGACCTCAAGAGACTGGACCTTGTTGCGGATCGGCGTGAACTTGTAGGAGAATCCCTCGTACATGAGGTAGTCCTTCAGGCCGATGTTGAGGTCGCCACCCATGTTGAGCATATTCAAAGGCCTGTCCCACTGATAGGTGGAGAGGAAGTCGAGGACGAAGAGTTCCGGCTTGCTCAGGTAGCTCTTGCTCTTCGGGATCTCGATGACGATGGAGTCCGGGATCTGTCCGGCGAACTTCTCGCTCACGATCCCGCTCTTCAGGCAGTTCTCCTTGTTGACCGGAATGATCATCTTCCTGGACACCCAGTAGTCCATCTTCCTCCCGTCCTGGTAGAGCAGCTTGGCGTCCGGGTGCTTGAACACGGCGACGCAGTCAGACAGCAGGAGGGCCTGGCCGCGCTTGTCCTCGATCGGCACCCACTCGTTGGTTCCGTAGAGGTACTGCTCCTGGCCTATCGACAGATTCAGAGGCGCGGAATTGTTGATGGCGTACCTCATCTGGTCGATGTACCAGTCTGTTCCCAGAAGGGAGGTGTTGCATATTCTCACATCGTTCCTGAAACCCTCGACCTCCTGGGCGTACCAGAGAGGGAAGGTGTCGTTGTCGCCGTGGGTAATGAGCAAACCATTCCGCTCCACGGAGTTGAGATAGTTCTTGGCGACTTCGACGGCGGTGTAGCGGTTGCTTCTGTCGTGGTCATCCCAGTTCTCCTCGGCCATCAGCGCCGGCACGAAAAGACACGCGACGGAGGCAACGGAGGCAACGGCGACGGCGTGCTTTCCCTTCAAGGCGGAAGTTATCCATGAATATAATGCCGCGACCGCGAATCCGATCCAGATGGCGAAGGCGTAGAACGAGCCCGCGTAGGCGTAGTCCCTCTCACGCACCTGATACGGTGACTGGTTCAGGTACAGCACGATGGCGATTCCCGTCATGAAGAACAGCAGGAATGTCAGCCAGCAGCCCCGGCGATCCTTGTCGAACTGGAAGCAGAGCCCAAGAAGACCCAGCAACAGCGGCAGGAAATAGTAGTGGTTCTTGCCCGGGTTGTCCTTCAGCCACTGCGGGGCGTTGCTCTGGTCGCCAAGATGGATCTTGTCGATGAACGGAATGCCGCTCTCCCAGTTGCCTGTGAACATGTCGGCGGAAGGCGTGTGGATCTCGTTCTGACGCCCAACGAAGTTCCACATGAAGTACCTCCAGTACATCCAGCCAAGCTGGAAGTCAAAGAAATAGGAAAGGTTGGCTCCCTGCGTCGGCTTCTTGTACTGAGCGCCCTGGACAGGGGTCCCCTTGCCGTTGGTGTAGGACTCGTAGAACCTGATGTGCCTGTCATCCGTGCTGTACATCCTCGGGAAGAGCATCTTGCCGGCGCGGTCGTACTTCACGTCAACCGGAGCCGGAGCCTTCTTGTACTTTCCGTTCAGCGGAGCCCAGTAGTACTTCTGGTCGAGTTCGTACGGAGCGCCGTAGTACTGTCCGTAGAGCAGAGGGGTCGAGCCGTACTGCTCGCGGGAAAGGTAGCGCACGAGGGTGAAGGCGTTGTCCGGCTGGTACTCGTTGGTAGGGGTCTTGGCGCAGGAGCGGATGATCACGATGCTGAACACGGAGAATCCGATCACGATCGTCGTGAAGCACAGCAGGGCCGTGTTCCAGAACACTTTCTCTGTCTTCAAGGTCTTGAAAAGCCCCCAGAAGCATGCGGTCAGCAGAGCCACGAGGAAGAACGCCGCTCCGGTGTTGTACGGAAGCCCCAGCGTGTTCACGAAGAACAGGTCGAAATAGGCGGCTATCTTCGGGATGTAAGGCACCATGAAGAACAGGATGAACGCCAGGATCACCACCGAGACGGCCATGATCTTGACATATTCCCAGAATGAATATGGCTTGTCCTCCCTCATCTTGAAGTAGTACATGTAGACGAGCATCGGGATCGCCAGCAGGTTCAGAAGGTGCACTCCGATGGAAAGTCCCATCAGGAAGGAGATCAGCACGATCCAGCGGTTCGCATACCTGCGGTCGGTCTCCTCGTACCATTTTGTCATCGCCCACACGACCATCGCCGTGAACAGGGATGACATGGCGTAGACCTCGCCCTCGACCGCCGAGAACCAGAAGGTGTCGGAGAAGCAATACGCGAGAGCTCCGACGGCGCCGCTGCCATAGATGGCTATCGCCTGGCCGGGTGAATATTCTTCCGTCCCGCCTTCACCTTCCCTCTTCGGCGCGACCACCCTCTTGACAAGGAAGACGATCGTAAGGTAGAGGAAGAATATGGTCAGCGCCGAACACAGGGCGCTCATCGAGTTAACCATAACCGCGGCCTTGTCCGGGCCGGTGAACATGGTGAAGAACCTTGCTATGAGCTGGAACACAGGGTTTCCCGGCGGATGTCCGACCTCCAGTTTGTACGATGAAGCGATGAACTCTCCGCAGTCCCAGAAGGAGGCGGTCGGCTCGATGGTGGAAAGATAGGTGAAGGCGGAGATCAGCAGAACAGCCAGCGCCGTCACCTTGTTCCACAGGTTGAATTTCTTTATGTCCATAAACTAATGTTCGTAAATCGGCCGAATCCGGCTGACAATCAGACAAAGATACAAAAGGATTCGCTATCTTTGCAAAAATATGACAGATAAGCGGCAAAAAATGAGCCGCCGCTGATCTGGAAAAGTGTTTTTGACAATTAAATAATGAAAGCCGACAACGACTGGAAACAAAGACTTGGGGTTGTCTATTCGACAGACCCGAACTTCAGCTACGCGAAAGAGGAGGTTCCCGAGGCAGAGACCCTTGAGCCGTCCAGGCAGAGACTGACGGTCACGATCGACCGGAGGAACCGCGGAGGGAAGCAGGTGACGCTGGTGAGCGGTTTCGTCGGGACACAGGACGACCTGGCCGCGCTCGGCAAGGCGCTTAAGGTGAAATGCGGGGTCGGAGGCTCCGCCAAGGACGGCGAGATCACGATCCAAGGTGACCTGAGGGACAAGGTGACGGAACTGCTCAGGAACATGGGCTACAACGCTAAACGTGGGAACTGACGAGCATGATCGACGATCCGGTATTCTGTGGCCTCGCTGTCATATTCACATTCCTTCTCCTGCTGAGTGCCAGGAGTTTATTCAAGATTCTACCGTCGCTTTGGTACTGCGTACAGCGATGGAAGGGTAACCTTGACCTTGAGGACAGCCTCCAGCTCAGCGGAAGCCGCAACCTGGTCGCCGGAGTCCTGTTCGTCCCACTGTGCATGGTGGCATATTCACACAATCTCTACCACACGGACTACATGGACGGGATGCCGCCGGCGCTTCAACTGGCCGCCGTCTGCGGCACCATGCTCGCCTACCTCATCCTGAGGATGTTCCTGAACTGGCAGCTTGAGATGGACGCCTACAGAAGCAAGACCTTCACTGCCGCCAACAGGTCGTTCTACAACTATTTGATACTCCTGTTCCTCATAGTGTTCCCGATCGGCGCGGCGTTCAAGGTTCTGATTGGCAATGAATATGTTACAAGAACCGTCATACTGTACATAACGGCCTTCACCTACCTGTTCCACATCATCCGGAGAGGACAGATTTTCGCATCAGTTTGCAATCCTTTCACAACATTTTTGTATCTTTGCGGCCTTGAATTACTTCCAACCGCCGTTCTGGTGCTTTCAGCCAAGTTGCTCTAACGCCACGGACTTGCAGGATTACAAAAGTAGGACTATGACAATAAAGAAGATTTTAATCTCACAGCGCGCACCTCTCAACGACGCACCCTACGTCGCCCTAAAGGAAAAGTTCGGCGTTGACATCACATTCAAACAGTTCTTTCTCATCGAGCCACTCTCTTCCAGAGAATTCCGGACACAGAGGATCAACATACTTGACTACACGGCCATCATCTTTTCCTCACGCCACACCATCGACGCATTCTACGGACTGTGTGACGGACTGAGGGTGAAGGTTCCGGAGACTATGAAGTACTTCTGCACCACAGAGGCCGTGGCCATGTACCTTCAGAAGCACATTGTCTACCGCAAGCGCAAGATTTTCTTCGGCAACGGGACTCCGGAGTCCATCATCGAGCAGATCGGAACCAAGCACAGGGACGAGAAGTTCCTCGTGACCCAGTCCGATTCCTCAAACAGTTCTCCTCTGACCAATCTGATGGAGGCTCAGAACCTTGAGTACAAGACCGCCGTGTTCGTGAAGTCCGTCCCTCAGGATCTGAAAGACATCACCCTTACGGACTACGACATGATTGTCTTCTACAACCCCTATGATGTCAAGTCCCTGTACGAGAACTTCCCTGATTTCCAGCAGGGCGACATCAAGTTTGTGGCCTACGGCAAGTCCATCGTCAAGGCCATGGACGAGGCCGGCCTCAAGATCGAGATCCAGGCTCCTACGCCGGAGGCTCCTTCCGTGGCCCGCGCCATCGAACTCTACCTCGCCGCTCAAAAATAGTCCCTGATGCTCACTCTACCGAAATCCGAACGGCTTCACGGGAAGTTGAAGATTTCGGCTCTGATGTCCAAGGGCCGCTGGGGCTTCACGCCCGGTCTGAAATACTGTTTCCTCAAGAGTCCGGATCCTAGTAAGGTTGAAAATGATGTTGTCCAGCGAGAGGCAAGGAGGGACAGCGCGCCAAGCGCGGAGCGACGCAAGGGGTCTGGGAAATACGGTCCCCAGTGCCCCCCGGGGGGCTGTCACGAAGTGACTGGGGGGAGAATGGTTGAAAACTATGATGTTGTCCGGCTCTCGCCGAACAACATCATAGTTTCAGTTCCGAAGCGCCTGTTCAAGAGGGCGGTTAAGCGCAATCTGCTGAAGCGCAGGCTGCGTGAGGCCTACAGGACGCAGAAAGGGCTGCTGCCGCCGGAAGGATATTCAATACTCTTCCTTTACAACACGAAGGAGGTTCTGGACTACGCCGCCGTGCGGGAGCAGGTGGGTGCGATCCTGCAAAAAATCGCGGAGACATGAAGCCCAGCGGAAACATTCCTCCATGGAGGCAGAAGTTGAGAAAGGTGTGCATCGCGCCGTTCCTGGCGCTGATCTGGTTCTACCGCACCTGCATCGGCCCCTATATTCCCAAAACCTGCCGCTTCGAGCCGTCTTGCTCGACCTACGCCATCCAGGCTTTCAAGAAATGGGGACCCGTCAAAGGCCTGTTCCTCACAATCTGGAGAATCCTCCGCTGCAACCCTTGGGGCGGCAGCGGCTATGACCCTGTGCCTTAAGGGCTTGCGCCACCTTAATTGATTGGTTATCCTGTCAGATCTTGTGATTCTTCTTCCGCGAGCGGAGGCGTGTGACACTCTCCACAAGGAGCTGATCCCTAAGGATGTACCTCGCCGCAATGCAGTTCAGGATCGCGGAGAGAAGAGGGAATATGGCGGTGAATTTGAATATCCACTCCTTGTCAGCCGTGAAATAATCCACGCCCAACCAAGCCTGGAGCGCTATCATCAGAATGGCCGAAAGCACGGCGGTGCGCATCTGGAAGACGCGGGCATTGAACGAGAACACCGCCAGCAACTGAAGAAGCGTGATAAGGATCATGAGAATCAGGTACGGAGTGTACTTGACATAGGTCAGCTCAACCGCATGAACCCCGCCAGGGCCGAGTGTGAACGCCTTGACGCTAAAGAACAGCGCCGCGATGAGACCTGTGGCGATGCACAGGTATAAAGTTTGAAGTCTTTGCCACATATTCCACAAAAATAGTTAATTCCGCTGAATATTGCTATCTTTGGCAAGATAAGACATTAAATTTTAAAAATCAGAGAATATGAGAATAGCAGAATCTGAACTCATTATCAACGACGACGGGTCGGCGTTCCACATCCACCTCAGACCGGAGGAGCTGGCGGACATCGTCATCCTCGTAGGCGACCCGGGAAGGGTTGACATGGTCTCCGAGTACCTGACGGACATCGAGTTCCGTCACCAGTCCCGCGAATTCGTCTCCACGACAGGAAAGTACAACGGCAAGAGAGTCACTGTCCTGTCAACAGGCATCGGCACCGACAACATCGACATCGTGATGACCGAGCTGGACGCGCTCGCCAACGTTGACTTCACGACCCGCGAGCCAAAGAAAGAACACCGGACGCTCACCGTCCTGCGCATCGGGACCTGCGGCGCGGTACAGGCCGACATTCCTCTCGGCTCCCCTATCTTCTCCCACTATTCCGTTGGCTGTGACGGCCTTATGAACTGGTACGAAGGCCGTGACGAACTCTCCAACCTTGAGATGGAGGAGGCGTTCAAGAAGCACACGCACTGGGACAGGCACCTTCCTTCGCCTTACTTCGTGAAGGCCAGCGAGAAGCTCATCAGGAAATTCGAGGACTGCACGGTCAAGGGCACGACCATCTCGGCGTCAGGGTTCTACGGGCCGCAGGGCAGGGTCGTCAGACAAGGTCTCGCCATGCCGAACATGCTTGAGGATTTCGAGTCGTTCCGCTTCGGAGAGTACAGGATCACAAACTTCGAGATGGAAAGCTCGGCTGTCGCCGGAATGGCGAAACGCCTTGGCCACGAGGCCGGTACAATCTGCTGCGCGATAGCGAACCGCTACCTCAAGAGCAGCAATCCGGACTACAAGCCTCAGGTCCGCGCCGTCGTAAAGCTCGCCCTCGACAGGCTTTGCGAATAATCCGCGAACAAGAACTTTACTCCACACGACGTCCTGCGCTGTTGTTGAAACGGCCCAGGACGTTTTCCGAATAGGTCTTGGTGATAGGAATAGGGGCGATCGCGTCATTGTCCAGATCCAGCTCGTAGCCATCCTTCTCCTTGCGCAGAACCTTGACCTTGTCCATGTTCACGATGTATTTCCTGTGGCACCGCACGAGGCTGCTGCCCCGGAAACTCTCCTCCACGGTCTTCAGGCGGCAACGGAGCATGTAGCGCTTCAAGTCCCCCTTGCTGTCCGTGTACCAGACCACAATGTAGTTGTCGTCGGACTCGATGTAGTAGAGGTTCGACGCGCTGACGCACAGTTTGAGGTCGCCATTGTTGTCGAAAAGGGTTATCTTCTCAAGCCGCGAGACCGGCATGGCCTCGTCCGAGACGACATTATCATAGTTCATCAGACGGATGATCTGATTCTTGTCTTGAATGGCATAGTACATCCCGGCGAGGATGTAAGGTATTATCAGCGAAGTGTTTCCGTAGATCAGAGCCTTCCCGAGCGTGGCCGGAAACTGATCCCAACCGATACCCGTGATCGGCACGGTGATGAATGAATATGCCAGGCAGATCACGACAATCTCGCACACGCACCACATGATGTAGCCCAGGATGGTCATGTTGATCTTGTTTCTGGTCTTGTACATTATGTACTTGCTGATGATTACTATCATAAGCGAGCCAAGCGCGAAAAGCACCGTGAAGACGAAGAACCTTGAGTTGCCCAGCGCCATCCAGCTGCTATGCGAGAACGGAAGGCTGACCAAAAGGAACACGATGGAGAACAACGCCGTGAACGTCACGGTGTAGATAAGTTGGTTCTTTCCCCGGAGATACCCCGGAACCGGCTTATTGAAAAAACTCATCCTTTTCTCTTTTATGTGGCAAATATAACACTTTTTAGGATTATAAAAGAGCGGCGATTCACCACATATTCGGAAAAAACGCCACTTAAAACACGAAGACGGCGACTCCGGGCGGTTATTCACCACTTAATTTTTGAGGGGCATGGGCATATTCATAATTTTGTTTGGTTAATACTTTAATTATAGGAATTTTATTTATGAGAATCATCGGTACAGGAAGCGCGCTTCCAAGAAAGGTTGTGACCAATGAGATGCTTGCCGGATTCCTTGACACAAGCGATGAGTGGATCTACCCTCGCACGGGAATCAAGACAAGGCACGTGATCACCGACGAGAACCTGGAGGACCTCGGAGCCGAGGCTGTCAGCAAGGCTCTCGAAATGTCCGGTCTCAATGCCGAAGACATCGACCTGTTCGTCGTCTCGAACGTGGTTTCCGAATATGTCACCCCAAGCATAAGCTGCATAATCGGCGAGAAACTGGGGCTCAAGTGTCCAATGTTCGACATCAACTGCGCCTGCCCGGGATTTGTCTACGCCCTGGACATGGTGGAGGCTTACTACAAGGCCGGTAAGATCAGGAACGCCATCATCGCCTGCGTCGAGGAACCGACAAGGATGGCAAGCTGGAAGGACAGAGGGACATGCGTGCTGTTCGGCGACGGAGCCGGAGCCGTGGTGCTGACCGAAGGCGACAACGTCAAAGGCATAAAACTGCACTCCGAGCCGTCCAAGGAAGAGATCTGGGAAACCATCACGCTGAACGACACGCCTTACATCACGAAGAAGGAGGAGACCGTCCCGATGCAGATGAAGGGCCGCGAGGTCTTCAAGTTCGCCGTGAACGCCTGCACCCACGGAGTGGAGGATCTTCTCGACGAGGTGGGCATCGACAAGGGCGACGTCGCCTACTTCATGATCCATCAGGCCAACCAAAGGATCATCGACGCCATCATCAAATACATGGGGCAGCCGGCGGAGAAATTCCCTGTCAACATAACCGACCACGGCAACTCCTCATCGGCCTCCTGCCCTATCCTTCTTGACGAATGCAACAGGAAAGGGATGTTCAAAAAGGGGGACATCCTGGTCTTCAGCGCATTCGGAGCCGGACTTCTATCAGGAGCCGCCGTGATTGAATGGTAATCTGAACATTAATTAGTATATTTGCAAGAATATGATTAAAAGTGTTATATGTGACTTGCTCGGAATCGAGCGCCCTCTGTTTCAGGGAGGTATGGCCTGGATCGCGGATGCGAGACTGGC
>UMBR01006321.1_pt1 | contig 16117 bp, 15 predicted proteins | sample 1964011 | NCBI WGS metagenome assembly UMBR01 (sample SAMEA4835946, study PRJEB28245) | human gut metagenome | biome: gut microbiome; material: fecal sample | place: Denmark | collected 2008
GGCGGGGATATTATCCAGAGCCCAGACGAGCGCCTTGCGGACCGCCCGCTGCTCCCATGCCGCTATGTGCGGCTCAAAAATCATCATAAATATCGCAGCCAGCACAAGCAGCAGCTCGATGATGGTGCGGATGGTGTCAGATGTGCTCATTTTTTTGACCTCCTGCTCTGCCTTTTCATTTCGGCCACATACGGCCGCATAAAATCAATAAAGATCTTCGCAAGCTGCTCGTCGATATAGTCGACGGCGGCTTGCTCTCGCTCCTCCGGCACCTCTCGCATGATGGGCTGCGCCGGTAGGAACTCGCCCGAAGGTGTGCGGCGGGCGAATACGCCGATCTGCTCCGTCATGCATCGTCGCTCCTCTCTGTGTAGGCTGTGCAGCCCTCACCCCAGACAAAGGCGATGTTGTCAGCAGTGCAAAAGCCGTCTTTATTGTTGCCGCAGCTGTAGCGGCTGCAAAAAACGACCCTGTTCCCGCCGTCGCTGTACGAGGTGCAGATTCCGTCGACAATCTCGACGATGTTGCTACGGCATTTACCGCCGATGTTAAAATTGCAGGTGTCGAGCCCGCATTTAATCGTTCGTTTCATCTCCTTCACCTCACTCCATTAAATAGTCCATTGGCACGCCGAAGTAATCGGCAATCTTCTTGAGCTTGTCGGCCTTGGGCTTGCTGCGCCCCGCTTTCCAATCGCAAAGGCAAGTGTAAGGGATTCCCGTTGCTTTTGCGACAGTGTAGGCCGAACATTCGTTTTCATTAAGCAACGACGCAAATTTTTCATACATTTTTGATCTTTCCTTTCAAAAAACATTGACAGTATCGGAAATCCGTGATATTATTTATTTGTCAGGATAAATAAATATCATTGTCGGCGTCTTGTTGTCGTAATTCCGTTACTTTCAATTTAAATTATATCGTAATTTCGATAAAAGTCAAGTTTAAATTATCGTTTTTTCGACAATTCGGCGTATTATCTAAAATATGGAGGCGCTTTTTGTTGGATTTATACAATCGTATTGCCGCGCTCGCTGCGGAAAAAGGGCTTACTCTTAATGCCCTTGCGAAAAAGGCTAAAATAACACCATCGTCTTTTTATGATTTAAAAAGCGGGAGGATCCAAGATCTTAGCCGCAAGACAGCAGAAAAGATTGCAACAGCTCTTGAAATTTCTGTCGAAGAGTTATATAAAAGCAAAATAGCCCCCGACGCTGACGCGCCGGAGGCTGATGAAAGATTTATGCGAATTTGGGCTATTTATTCGGCTCTTCCCGATGCCGATCGAGAGAATGCGGATAAGTATCTTGCTTTTCTTTTAGATACTCAAAAAAGCGAGTAACATTTTCGTCTTTCAATTTCGCAATCTGTTCTCTTAATTCCTCTGTTGTCATTTTTTGCCCCTCTTTCGTCCGAACATTTGTTTGCTTGTATTTTTCATTATAACAACATTTTCAATTTTGTCAACTGTTTTTTTCTGGCATTGCGTTTTTTTGTATTACTTCGCCGTCCGCGGCGAGAATATAAAGGAGTTTTTTTAATGGGTTTACGTTTTCGCAAAAGTTTCAAAATTCTGCCGGGGGTCAAATTAAATCTCGGCAAAAAGTCGGCGGGCGTCTCCGTCGGCACCACCGGCGCGCGTTACTCTGTTAACAGCAGCGGCCGCAAAACCTCGACCGTCGGCGTCCCCGGGACGGGGCTGTCTTACTCTAAATCGAGCGGAGGCGGCAAAAAATCAGATAAGGGCTCTAAATCCGTGCTGCCTTGGCGCCTGATCCTTACCGTCGGCATCCTTATCTTTATACTTATCGGCGGAATAGCCGCTTGCACCGACTCCGATGACGAGCCGACCACAACCACCACCGCCGCCGAGACCACTACCGAGGCCGAGCCGGAGTCAAAAACGAGCATCCTCGAGGCTGTCGCCGCCCTCAGCCCGCACGAGACCACCGCCGAGTCCGCCGAAACGACCGAAAAGGCGACCGAAAAGCGGACGGAAAAGCCGACCGAGGCAAAAGCTGAGAAAAAAACAGAAAAAGCCACCGAGAAGAAAACTGAGAAAGTGACCGAGAAGAAAACGGCGGCGCCCTCGGCGCAGAAAACATATGTGTTAAATAAAAGCACGATGAAATTCCACTTGCCGAGCTGCTCGTCCTGCTCCAAAATCAAGGCCGAGAATAAAGGCAGCTACACCGGCAGCCGTGACGATCTCATCGGTCAGGGTTATTCGCCCTGCGGCAACTGCCATCCGTAATAAATTCGCCCCGGATAAGCTCCGGGGCTTGTCATAGGTGATAATCATGGACAATGTCGTCATATATGCCCGCTACTCCTCCGACAAGCAGACGGAGCAGAGCATAGAGGGCCAGCTGCGCTATTGCTACCAGTACGCCGAGCAACATGACTACCGCGTAGTCGGCGAGTATATCGACCGAGCTATCAGCGGCACGTCTGACCGCCGCCCGCAATTTCAGCAGATGATCTCGGACGCTGAAAAAAAGCAGTTTAAATATGTGCTGGTGTGGAAACTCGACCGCTTTGCGCGAAATCGCTATGACTCGGCGATCTATAAAACTAAATTAAAAAAATCAGGCGTTAAAGTCCTCTCTGTGACCGAGGGCATCGGCGACGGCGACGAGTCCATCATTTTGGAGGCCGTCCTTGAGGCTATGGCGGAGACATACTCCCGCCAGCTCTCGCAAAACGTCAAGAGAGGCATGCACGAGAGCGCCCTCAAGGGCTTGAGCACTGGCGGCACTGTGCCTTATGGCTATAAGCTCCGGGACGGGCGGCTCGTGATAGATGAGCCGGCCGCGAAAAATGTAAAATTTATCTTTGAGCAGTACGCCGCAGGCGTCGGAAAAAAGGCGATCGCCGACGCTCTCAATGCAAAAGGCTGCAAAACTGCGACGGGGCGTGACTTTTCTGTCGTTTCTTTGGCTCATATTTTTAAGAATAGAAAATATATCGGAATATATCACTATAACGGCGAGGTCGAGATCGAGGGCGGCTGCCCCGCCATAGTTGACAAGGCTCTGTTTGACCGCTGCACCCTCCGCGCGGAGCAAAACCGCCGAGCGCCCGCAAAAGGCAAGGGCGAGGTCGATTATATTTTGACCGGCAAGCTCTTTTGCGGCATCTGCGGCTCACCGATGGTCGGCGACTCCGGCAAGGGCAAAACGGGAGCCGTCTATTATTATTACACTTGCTCAAATCGCAAGAAAAACGGCGGAGTTAAGGCTTGCCCCAAAAAACGGGAGGACAAAGGCTTTATTGAGTGGTACGTTGTAGAGCAGACTCTCAAATATGTGCTTGACCCCGAGCGTATCGCCTTAATAGCCGAGCGGGTCGTCGCGGCTTATAATAAGGACTTTTCTGCCGATGCCGTCGCCGACCTTGAGCGCCAGCTTGCCGCCGCTGGGCGGGAGATGGATAAACTCGCCGACTCTCTTATTAATGCCGCCTCGCCGAGGCTGGTCGAGAGCATTAATAAAAAGGCTGAGCAGCTCGACGCTCAGATCGCCGAGCTTGAGGACGAGCTCTCTAAGCTCCGTATCTGTGCCGCCGCCCGTCTGACCGTGGAGCAGGTGACCGCGTGGCTCAAGTCGTTTTGCAACGGCGACCCCCTTGACCTCGACTTTCGCCGCCGCATCATCGACGTGCTCGTCAATGCCGTTTACCTCTACGACGATAAAGTTTTTATCTTTTTTAATGTAAAAAACGGCAAGCAGATCTCCTATATTGATTTCTGCGCCGACTTTGCCGACGATCCACCCGAGGGCGAGAGTTCGGATTTTAATGCTTGTGGTTCACCAGAAACCCCGTATGCTTCGGCATACGGGGCTTTTGATTTATTTATTCAGTTTATCCGTAAATTCGGCGGGTTTGACGGTCAGCTCAGCCCACGCGGGGCGGAAGCCGCTGCGTATCGCATTCCTCGCCGAGCGGATATTCGACCAGGCGCAGCAATAGAACGGCACTTTGCCCCTATCCAGCGTCTCGAGCGCAAGGCGGGCAGTCGCAGCGCTGCCGACCCCTCGCCGCCTGTATTCGGGCAGCACATCGACCCCGATCTGCCACATTGTCTCACAATCGGCAGAGCAACCTGCAAGGCCGATAAGCCTGTCGCCGTCATAGGCGCCGACGGCAAGCACATCACGCTCACGTCTCGGGGCATAGAGCGCATTGCCCCACTCGGGCAGATAGAGCGATGAGAAGTCCTCCGGGGTCAACACCCTCAGCTCAAGCCCGCAATCGATCTCACGCAGCAACTCAATATCCGGGAGCCAATACTCCGCCATAAAGCATACACGCATTCCGTGCTTTTGAAACTCGTCGTTTAAGATATGCATATTCGGCGTTTCAAAGCAATGCTCGGCGGGGTACTTTTTTATATAACTCTCGACCAAGGGGATATATCGCTCCTCGGCGGAGGCGATAACGCACCCTCCGTATGACACAAGGTCGCACGGGAGCGGTGATTTGAGGTAGCATCGTGCCCTTTCGTTCGGACGGGAGACAAATACCTTCGCCCGTGTGCCGAGAAAGTCCTCCGGCTCGCAGCCCATTTCTGCGGCGCTCTGTTCAAGCGCTATTCTCAGTATTTCTCTATTGTCAAACATATTTTACTCGCAAAAAGTGATTTTTATATTGTGGATTCCGTTCTTGCCGCCCTTAAAAGCGACTATATAGCCTCCGTCCGCCTCGGTGACGGTGTATTTCAGGTCGCTCTCGACGGCTCTGACCGCCTTGTGGGCGTATATCTCGGTCGGCGCTTTACAGCTCTTATCCTGCTCAAAGCGGAGGGAGAAGCTGCCCTCGCTGCGGTCGTGGCGGTATTCGATTATCCTGCCCGCAACAGCTCTCGGATAGGGTCGCTTTAGGACGCGTACGGGCAGCTCTGAGTCAAACAGACCGTCAAAATATGCCCAGTATGTATCGCTCCAGTGATATTTATCAAAGGTGTCAAGGATGAATTCGCAATGGTAATACCAATCCGTATCGGGCTGGAAGCCGCCCCATTCGCCGAATACGACGGGGATATTCAGCCGCTCCTGCATCCTGCGAGGCTCGGCAAGCAGCGCCGTCATGCGGTCGGTGCCCGCGTATTTATACATCGGCGTGTCGGCGACGATATCATAGGCGTGCGGGGCGTAGGCAAAGCTCTCGTCACGCTTGCCGCCGACGGTCACTTCACCCGCGGCGCACGGAATGGCGAGGTTTGAATAATAGCTGTTCTCAAGGAAGATGATGCCGCTCTTATTCTCCCTTCGTATCTCCTCGGCCGCCTTATTGATGAACGGCGTATATTTGCAGGTGTCAAAGCGCCTGACGATGGAATCCGCCGCCGAGGTGACCTTACGCAGGTGATAGGCGGTGTATTGATCGGCAATGTGCAGGCGGCGCTCCTTGATGAGCAGAGTCTTTGCAAGCTCGATAAGGCTTATCGAGCGGTCGCAGAGAGTGACCTTGATAAGCTCCAAAATCAGCTTCCTGAATATAACTCCGCCGTCGCTGCCCATGAACGGCTCATTCATAACATCGAAGCCTATCACGGCGGGGTGCGAGCCGAGCTTGCCGACGACGTGCGCCCACATATCGCAGTACCAATCCTGCAAGCCTCTGCCGTTGACCTCGGCATTAGCCCAGAAGTTGTCGAAGCACTTGTGGACGGCCTTGTTGAAGAAATAGCCCTCCGCCCAGACGAAGCGATGCGCCTTGTATTTATGGCCGCCGTCGAGGCACGCCCAAGCGGGCGCACCGTCGCCGAAGCCGTCCTTATCCTCAAAGCTCGAGTAAAGATCCTGGTGCATATCGAGGTAGCAATAGAAGCCGTTCTCGGCGCATTTGTCGAGGATCTTTGCGAGCGAATCCAGATAATCGTCGTTGTATTTGCCGGGCTGCGGCTCAACGGCGTCCCATGTGATGCCGAAGCGGATTATATTGAAGCCGCAATTCCTGAATTGCTCAAAAAGTGCCTCATCCCACTCGCAGTCATATTCTCGCCTGCCCGTGCCGCCGACCTTGCGCCCCTTGTCACAGACGTTGATGCCGTGGAATATGCGCTCTCTGCCGAATTCATCGACAAAGCGCATACCGTCGGTAAAGATCGTGTTCATTTTCATTTCCTCCGCTGTTTATTTATTGATGCTCTTGAATTTCTTCGCAAACGGGGCTGTATCGGATGATTTGATTTGCAGCTCTCAAGTGGGGGTCGCTCCGGAGTGAATGCCTTGCCTTTTTAACCGCGGTCTCCGCTTGAGCAATAAACATATAATAATTAAAGCATAAGAATAGAATAAAATCAACTATTTTTATATGAAAGCGATAAATTTCGGTTGTCATTTTGCCGGTTATATGTTAAAATTTATAAAAACCGATAACGGAGGGCTAAAATGGGTAATAGAATAATCGTTGCAGGTCTCGGCCACGGCGGTATTGCCGCCGCAGCTTCGCTCGCAAGGGCGGGCTTCGACGTAACCGTTTATGAGAAGAGAAAAGAAGGCACCCTCGGCTATGACTGGACCGATATATTTGCCCCCGGCGCGCTTAAAACAGCGGGCATAGATATGCCGCCCGAGGATAAATTCGAGTATAAGGAGGATATGACCTTCTTTGCCCCGACCTCAAAGAAGCCCCTGCAGCAGCATATACCAAAGGATCAGCTTGAGATAAAGATGGAGCGCCGCGATATCTATGAGCACCTGATAAATCACGCCCTCAACTGCGGGGTCAACATAGTCTATGAATGCGAGGTGCTCGCGCCGATACTGCTCGGCAACAGAGTGGCGGGCATCAAGACCGACAAGGGCGACGAATACGCCGACCTCGTTATCGACGCCTGCGGCATGAATTCGCCCGTGCGCCGTCAGCTCCCCGAATCCTTCGGCATTGACGCCGAGGTGCAGCGCAGCGACAAGATAACAATTTACCGTGCGTTCTACAACGTCGCAAGCGACGAGGAAGCCGAGGCAAAATTCAAGGTAATGCTCTTCCCCGACAACATCAGGGGCATCAGCTGGATAGCCTCGGAGGACGATCACACCGACCTGCTCATCGGCAGATTTGAGGATTTCGACATGGCGGAGGTCGAGAGATTCTCCGACGTGCTGCGCGAGACAAATCCTAGGCTCGGCAGGGAGAGAGTCAGAGGCGGTCAGTTCGTCGAGATTCCCGTGCGCCAGCCCCTCGCCATGATGGTTGCCGACGGCTACGCCGCGATAGGCGACAGCGCCTTTATGACCGTGCCGATGATAGGCTCGGGCATCGCAAACAGCCTCAAGGCCTCCCGCGCGCTGGCCGACGCCGTCACGGCCGACAGCGAATGCGCCTTCAGCGCCGAGACGCTTTGGCCCTATCAGGTCGCATATTACAAGGCAGTAGGCTCGGGGCTTGCTCCGCTCGCCTGCGCCAAAAAGCTGCTGCTCTCACTCAAGCCCGAGGAGATAGATTACCTCGTCGAGAGCGAAATAATCACCTCTGACGACGTGAATATGGGCGCAAACTTCACCAGCCTCGGCAGCCTTGTCTCCGGCATGGACGTCAGAGGGCTCGGCAACAAAGCGAAGCAGGTCTGCCGCGACAAGGAGCTTGTAATGAAGCTGCTCAACTGCGGCACCAACATGGGCAAGGCGGCCGCTACCTGCGCCGTGATACCCAAGAAATGGAATAAAGAGCGGGTCTTTGCGTGGGCAAAGGTCTATAACTATATGTTTAAGTAAGGAGGCTTCAAAATGGAGCTTACGGGCAAAAATGTGCTCGTCGTCGGCCTCGCAAGGAGCGGCATGGCGGCGATAAAAGTGCTGCACCGCCTCGGTGCGGTCATAACTCTCTCCGAGAGCAAAAAGAAAGAGGATATCAAAGAGCTGCCCGAGCTTGAGAAGCTCGGCGTGACGGTCGTTGACCAGAGTATGCAGGTGTTTGAGGGCAATTACGCGCTCGTAGTCAAGAATCCAGGCGTGCCGTTCAGAAGCCCGATGATGCAGCGCCTCGCCGAGCGAAATATCCCCGTCATAACCGAGATTGAGCTTGCCTATAACGTGGCGAAGCCCCAGCATTATGTGGCGATAACCGGCACCAACGGCAAGACCACCACCTCGACGCTCGTCTATGAGCTGCTGGCAAAGACCTTCCCCGGCAAAACTCACCTTTGCGGCAATATCGGCATCCCTCTCTGCGAGACCGTGCTCGAGAATGGCCTTATGGAGGAGGGCGGCCACTATATAGCACTTGAAATCTCAAATTTCCAGCTCGTCAATATCGACAGATTCCGTCCCGAGGCGGCGGTGATACTCAACCTCACCCCCGACCATGTGGACTTCATGGGCAGCCTTGACGCCTATTACAAATCAAAGACCGAGGTCTATCGCAACATGAGCGGCTCCGACCTCTTCCTGCTCAATGCTGACGACCCCGTACTCGCCGAATACACCGCCAAATATCCTGTGAACTGCACCGTGCGTACATTCAGCACCGACCGCAGCGACACGGATTCCTGCGTATCGGGCGGCTATGTCTGCGTAAACGGCGAAAAAGTGCTGCCGCTCGACCTGATAAAGATAATCGGCAAGCATAATTTGCAGAATATCATCGTCGCCGTCTCGATAGCCAAGGCTTTCGGCGTAACTAACGAAGATATTTGCAGCGTTATCGCCGATTTCAGGGGCGTTGAGCACCGAATAGAATTCGTCCGCGAGCTGAACGGCGTTAAATACTACAACGACTCCAAGGGCACCAACACCGACGCCACCGTCACGGCGCTGAAGGCCTTTGATAAGGGCGTTATCCTGCTCGTCGGCGGCTTTGAGAAAGGGCTTGCCATGGACGACGTGAGGGCGCACCTCGGCTGCGTTAAGAAGGTTATCGGCTACGGTGCCTGCGGCAGGCGGCTCGTAAGCGAGCTTGTCGGCGAGGGCGGCACGGTGGTCACAACTCTCGACGAAGCCGTCGCAGAGGCGGTAAAAGCTGCCGAGAGCGGCGACAGCGTCCTGCTCTCCCCCACCACCAGCTCATTCGATCAGTATTCCTGCTTTGAGGAGCGCGGCAGGCATTTTAAAGATATCGTGAACGCTCTTTGATAAATGCATATTCAAAAAACAAAGGAGACCGATAACCATGAAAAAATTCTTATCAGCCATCCTTTGCATCGCGCTGCTGCTTTCATTCCCAACCGCTTATGCGGCTGCGGGCAGCGCAAGGCAATATCCCTTCGTCTTTGTCCACGGAATGATGGGCTGGGGCGAGGCGCAGGGAATCGACAGCTTCATGCCCTATTGGGGCACCACCTCGGGCGATGTTCTTGCCTACCTTGAGCGCAGAGGCTATGAGACCTGCTCAGCCTCGGTCGGCGGCATATATGACAACAGGCTGCTTGTGAAACCGACCGCGTCTGCCGTCGCCTATATGCCTACAGCCGATCGCGAGCTGCCCTATGACGGCGCAAAAGAGATGCTGTTAGTCGAGGACGTCGACAATAGGGAATTCCTGAACGGTCTGTTTAACGCAATGTATGACGACCTGCCCGCGCCCAAAAAGAAAAAGTGACAGCTCCGCCCGTAACCGCAAGCCGACAATATAATTCGCGCAAAATCGCCGAGCCTGCGAGACGGATGAGGTGGCCGCGTAGGCGGATTTCGGCTTGATCTGCGGGATGCCGAGAACGCCGTCCCCTGCAATGTGTATAGCACAGATAGAAAAGGGTGATACAGTGGAAATTAAAAAGGTTGATCGCGATACCGAATTAGCGGATAAACTGCTCCGCTTTGTTGAAGAGTTTTCATGGGAAGATGTAAAGGCTCATATGTTGGATGAGCTTCGGGCATGGACGTTTACAGACTGGGAAACTCCGTTTGCAGCGATAATAAACGGCCGGATTATAGGGATAGCTTATATCCGAAAGAGCGATTATTATCCGCTGCCCGAAATATATCCGTGGGTATCGGGGATCTTTGTGACGGAAAGCTATCGCGGACATAGGATCAGCGAAAAACTGATTTCCTTTGCGAACGAATATGCAAAGGAAAAGGGCTTTGACAAGACGTACATCCCGTCCGTGCATACAGGGCTATATGAAAAATACGGATACCGTTATCTCGGTGATATTGTTAATTACGCCAATGAGACCGACCGACTGTATGCCAAAGAAATATAGCATGATGACTTGACCGTTTCGGCTTGTTAAACCTATGCAGCGGACGCCACCTGTGCCGATCCAAAATTTAAAAATCAAACGGCGTGACTTTTGCGGTCACGCCGTTTTTAATTATGCCCGCCCGGCGGCGGGGTTTTCACTGTTCTATTCTGCGCCGATGCCGAGGCTGACCGAGAGCGCTCTGTTCACCCTCGTCATATCCTGCTCGCCGAGATTCCCCATCTTCTCGCGCAGGCGCTTTTTATCGAGGGTACGCACCTGCTCGAGCAGCACTATCGAATCCTTGGCGAGGCCGCAGCCGTCGGCGTTGACCCTTATGTGGGTAGGTAAGCTCGTTTTAAATCGCTGGCTCGTTATCGCAGCCGCAATGACGGTGGGGCTGAATTTGTTGCCGACATCATTCTGAACTATCAGCACAGGCCTCGTGCCGCCCTGCTCCGAGCCGATCACGGGACTTAAATCGGCGTAATAGATCTCTCCCCGTTTAACGGTCACTGTAATCACTCCCGTAAGTTTGAATGGCAGTATTATTTTGGGCACACACACGGCGAAATAATCGCGTTTTGAAATCGGGGAGCAAAAAAATTTCAAAATCGCCTGTCCCTGCTACATTATATTCCCAAAGCAGGATAATGTTGTCGGCAAACACAAAAAGCGGGCAGCCTCGGCCGCCCGCAATTTTTTATTTCTTATTTGCTTTTTCTTTATCGAATTTCTTTATCCACTTGATGGTGTCGCGCAGCGAATCCTCAGCGCTCATCGGCTTGTAGCCGAACTCCTTTGCGGCTTTCTCATATGTAAAGTTACAGTTCTGGCAAAGGATCTCTATCGACATCTCGTTGAGCACCGGCGGGAGCTTGAGCATATCAAACACCTTGACGATGACGGGCAGCAGCCTGATTATCGTCTTTTTGCTGAGTGCAACTTTCGGCGGCTTCCTGCCGCAGATCTTTGCGAGGGTCGCTATGAACTCCCTGACGGTGAGCTTGTCGCCGCAGAGGAGGTAATTCTGGCCGCCTCTGCCCTTTTCGGCAGCGCCTATCATGCCCTTTGCAACGTCGCGCACGTCAACGAAGTTGTATGCGCCGAAGTCGAGGGTAACGGGGAACAGACCCTTGATATAAAGGCGGATCATAGCGCAAACGCTGGCAGTGCCCTTGACGTCGTAGGGGCCGATGCAGCAGCTCGGATGCACGACGCAGGTCTTGAGATTTTCATCCGAAGAGTCCATTACATACTGGCTTGCGGCAGCCTTTGACTTGCCGTATGCGCCGTTGACAAGGTCGGGGTCAAAATGATCCGGCTCACGCACGACGGTCATATCGTCGGTGACATGAATGGCGTCGACCGATGAAACATAAACAAGATTCTTAACTCCGCACTTTTTGCACGCCTCTACAACCGCCTTGGTGCCGTCGTAGTTGACCTTCCATACCAGGTCATCCTTTTTGCCGGTGATATCGACAAGACCCGCAACATGATAAACGGTATCGGCGCCCTCAAACGCCTGCATGAGGTGGTCGAGGCTGCAAACGTCGCCGATGACCTTTTCGCAGTTGAACTCATCGAAATCGTGGCTGTCACGGTGCAGTGAGAGCCTGATGCGCTCGCCTCTGTCGGCAAGCTCCTTTACAAGCGCATATCCTACATAGCCCTTTGCGCCGGTAACAACATTCAGTTTCTTTTCCATATGCTTTTCTCTCCTGTCTACGCCCACGGCGCCGAAGCGCACGGAGTACGGCTATTTTCAGAGGATCAAACCCCAATCTTTAATATTATACAATATTTATCCTCAAAAAACAATATACATTTTAGCCTTTTAGTCCAATTACGGGCGCAGCGCAAGGCGAAATTGCTCGGCAAGCGCATAGTAGAGCGCCGTGAGAGCGCATGAGAGCAGCACTCCGCCGACGATATCGGTGAACCAGTGAACGCCCGAGAGCAGCCTGCCGAGGACGGTGAGCGCCGCAACGGCTATGCACACGGCCTTGACGGCAGGCATTACCTTTGCGGGCAGACGCTTCTTGAGCGGCAGGATAGCCGAGAGCATCACGCAAACGGCGAGCATCGAATGCGACGAGGGGTAGGAGGCCTCGAGCTGACCGTCGACGAGTATCGGGCGGTAGTTGACGGCAACGGCATTAAAGAGGAGATAGAAGAATACCACGATGGCGTAGAATACGCCGAGGGCGAGTATCTCGCTGTCGACCTTTTTGAGAGCCTTGCGGGTGACGAGCTGGATAACGCCTATGGCGGCGAACATGAGCATCACGAGTATCGACAAAACGCCGAGCACTTCTGTGAACTTATACCACCCGTCATTGTTGCCTATGAGGTCGCGGAAATGGCCGTTTGCGGAGGCAAAACCAACGCTCGAAGCGTTGGGACCTATCGGCTGCACGTCGACATTGGCTACAGCCGCCGTGAAGAGTATAAAGAGCAGCAGCTGCGCCCCCGCTATAGCAAACAAGCGCATATTTTTCTTGAGTTTCATTACTTATTCTCCTTATTTGACAAAATCGAAGCTTCTGACCGCGGCGCTCTTGCCGAATGCGGGCTTCACATAGCTGACTTTAAGCTCGGCTCTGCCGTCAAGCGGCTTTGCCGATATCACTTTGATCTCGGCGGATTCGCCCGGCTTCAGCAGCCGCCCGGAGGGCTTTGAAAACTTAACGCCGGGCATTGAGACGCCCGTTATCAGCACGGAGCGGCTCGGGGAAAGGTTGGTTATAACGAGCGTATCGGAGTCGCCCGTGTGACCCGCCTGCTCGCCCTTGAATACGGCATTGACCGAGTAATACGGCGCCTGAGCCACCTCAAACTGCGGGAATTCGGCGAAGGAATACACATCTGTCCTGCCGTCGGCAAAGAGCAGCCGCTCGATAAGGGCAAAGGTATTCGGGTCTTGCGTATAAGTGCCGTGATACTGCCCGTCGACAAACCAGGTGTTCTCGGGCAGATAAGCAGAGGAGGCGTCTATCTTCATTGACGGGGCGACATGGTCGTGCTTGCTGTCGGTGCAGACCGTGCGAACGGCACTGTAGCCGCGCGGGAAGCGTTTGCCGACCGACGGGCAGACTGCACCGCTGACCTGCGAAGCATCAAGCAGCATATCGGCGAGCCTGTCGCCGCCGAAAGCCGTGTAATCGACATAGTTGCAGATTATCGAGACGTTTGCGCCGCGCTCCATGCAGCGAAGGAAGCTGCTGCGATAATTCGGCATGATCTCGTGGTGAATAACGTCGCTCTTGCGTATCAGCTCGGCGCTCGCTTCGCCGTCAAGCATCACGGGCTTAAGCTGCTCATAGCTTTCGGGCGTGAGCAGATCCCAAAGGCTGCCCCAATGCAGCGGCAGCACCGATATCCTCTTGAGGAATGCGGACGCCAGCGCCTCCACCCTGGGGAGCTTGACCCCGTCGAAAAGCGGCGCCAAGTCGGTCTCCTTGCCGAGAATATTCTCGCCGAGCGAAATAAGGCTCGCGACGGGGAAATCGACCTCGCCGAGGAAGAATCGCTTCGCAAACGAGGTGCCGCCGAGGGCGGGCACGTCGAGCACGGCGTTATTTATCGGCGCGGAGTCGGCAAAGAGGCTCAGATAAGCGCCGACGACGAAGCCGCCGTAGCTCATGCCGAAGATATTCACCTTTTTTGCGCCCGTGTATTTGAGCACGGCGTTGACATAGTCGCTCAGCTCATTCGCTATATCATAACCGCCCATACGGAAATCATACTGGAACGAAAAGACGTTTTCGCCGCCTATCCTCTCGGCCGCCGCGGCGCTGAGATTCTTTTCCCTGACCAGATCGAGCCTGCCGCTGTCGGTGAGGTGTTTATAATTCGTGAGCGCGGGGTCGTTCGGGTAATGGTTCACGTTATAGACCGAGGAGCCGTCCTCGTTGCAGAACATTTTCTCGAGTATTTTCATGCCGCCGTCGGCGACTGCATTGCCGAGGGATTCCGACGAGCCGCAGAGGAATTTTAGCAGCGAAATCGTGAAATTCGGCAGGTCGGAGGCGGTCTGCTTCAGCGCCGCCTGCGGGTCAAACGGCCAGGCCTGCTGCGGCTCGTCGCCGCTGTAGTCATAGAGCTGTGACGAAGCGTAGCCGCCGACCGTTATCAGCGGTATTTCTTCATTCGCCGCAAAGGCGGGCACGGCCGCACAAAGCAGCATTACGCACGCTGTCAAAACACTCAAAGCCCTTTTCATAAGCTCACTCCCTGCAAAATATATGTGCCCCGCCGAAGCAGCATACTTAATATAAAAATTTTATCATATATAATGTAATTTTTCAATCCGAAATTTTTGCCCAAGAGCGAATTCTGCTTTTCATGCCGTCGATATCGAGCACGCCGTAGGCAAAGCCCTTGCGTACCAGCTCGTCGGGCAGGAATTCGTCGTATTTCTCAAACAGCGGCACCTCGCCCTTATAGACAAGCTCCATCGGGTCGAATTCCTTTGCAGCTTCATTCGCAAGCACGTCAAAGAATTCCTTCTCGCCCGCCTTCATCTTAAACTGGATGAAATACGGCCTTGACGGGTCGAGCGCCGAGATGCCGAGCTCCTTGGCGCACTTGAGCTTCAGGAAGCGCTCCATTGCGAGGAAGGCATAGCTGCCGAGCCACGGGAAAAGGCACCACATATCGCCGCCGAGATTTATCAGCGGGCGCTCTGTAAGCCCCGAATTGCGCGCGGTCTTGCGTGCCTCCGAGAGGCGTGCAACGGCGTTTTTCATCAGATAAGGGTAGCCCTTGTCCTCAATGAGCACCTGCCTCATGCGTTCGAGCACCTTGGTGTTGATATCGCCCGGGCACTGGCCGAAGTAGGCAGGCACCTTGCCCTTGACAAGGTCGCAATAGACGAGCTTGCGCTTGTGATCGACCTCCTCGACTATCCAGACGTGCCCCGCAATGGCTATCTTCTCGCCCGGGGGAGGGGGCATAACTATCGTGCCGAGCTCCTGAGAATGGCTGCGGACGGTGTATTCCTCATTCTCCTGAAACACAGCGTAGAACTTGAAATTGTTGACCTGCCGCTCGCCCGCAAGGCCGACTATCAGCCCTCCCTCATCGGTGCGCTGGATCTGATCGGTCGAGAGCAGGTGGCGCAGCAGCAGCCTGTAATCCTCCTGCGATACCTGCTTGAAGGTACTGAGTGACAGCACCTTTGAAGCAAGCGCGGCGGGTGAAGCCTCGCCGCAGGAGGCGAGAGTCGCCATGGTCTGATGATACAGCAGGCTGTAGGGATATTTATCCATGCGCTGCGGCTCGACCCAGCGCTCCTCGGTATAGAGCTGCACGAGTGCAATGCCCTGCAGCAGCGTCCACGGCACGGTGGCGGGCAGCATGGCTCTCGTCTCGGGCTGCTCCTCACGCATGACAAACCACATTTCCGGCGGCAGTCCTCGCCTGCCCGTTCTGCCCATTCGCTGCAAAAACGACGACACGGTGAACGGCGCGTCGATCTGGAATGCGCGCTCCAGCCTGCCGATATCAATGCCGAGCTCGAGCGTAGCGGTGGTGACGGTGGTCTTGAACTGCTGCTCATCCTTCATCACGGCCTCGGCCGTCTCACGGTAGGCGGCGGAGAGATTGCCGTGATGTATCAAAAAACGATCGGGCTCATTCCGCTCCTCGCAGTAGCGGCGCAGAGTGGTCGTGACCGCCTCACATTCCTCGCGGGAATTGACGAATACAAGGCACTTCTTGCCCCTTGTATGCTCAAAAATATAGCCCATGCCCGGGTCGGCGTTCCTCGGCGCTTTGTCGGTGGCGATATCAAGCTCGGGCAGCGCCTCGCCCTCGTGCTCCTTCTCATATCCGCCGTCGCCATCAATATAAAAATGCTCCATTGAGAGCCGCCACTTGACCCCGCCCGCCTCTATCTTGGGTATCACGGTGCGCCTGCCCGAGCATTCGGAGAGCAGCCGCCCCGCGCTCTCGGGGTCGCCCACGGTGGCGGAGAGCCCGATT
>UMBR01048367.1_pt1 | contig 15696 bp, 14 predicted proteins | sample 1964011 | NCBI WGS metagenome assembly UMBR01 (sample SAMEA4835946, study PRJEB28245) | human gut metagenome | biome: gut microbiome; material: fecal sample | place: Denmark | collected 2008
TAAGATACACGAGTATTCTCTGTTACGCTCTTATCAGTGAAATCGATCTTGCCGTTTGCATCAAGTGTAACGTTCTCAAGAAGAGCGTTTCTCTTGATAGCGTTGTAGATGTCTGGCTCTGAATCCTTGTCAAGGTCGATAACCTTAGCATAGCATCCACCCTCGAAGTTGAATACGCCGTTGTCATCCCAGCCGTGCTCATCATCACCGATGAGGAGACGCTTTGGATCTGTTGAAAGTGTTGTCTTACCTGTTCCTGAAAGGCCGAAGAAGATAGCTGTGTTCTCACCGTTCATATCTGTGTTAGCTGAGCAGTGCATTGAAGCCATTCCCTTAAGTGGAAGGTAGTAGTTCATCATTGAGAACATACCCTTCTTCATCTCTCCGCCGTACCATGTGTTAACTATAACCTGCTCATGGCTTGTGATGTTGAATGCTACACATGTCTCTGAGTTAAGTCCTAACTCCTTGTAGTTCTCAACCTTAGCCTTTGAAGCATTGTACACTACGAAATCTGGCTCGAAGTTCTTAAGCTCTTCCTCAGTTGGCTTGATGAACATGTTTGTTACGAAATGAGCCTGCCAAGCAACCTCAACGATGAAACGGATAGCCATACGAGTATCAGCATTTGCTCCGCAGAATGCATCAACTACGAAAAGTCTCTTGTTTGAGAGCTCCTTCTTTGCAAGATCCTTAACTGATGCCCATGTCTCCTCTGTCATTGGATGGTTATCGTTCTTGTACTCATCTGATGTCCACCATACAGTGTCCTTTGAGTTCTCATCTACTACGATATACTTATCTTTAGGTGAACGGCCTGTATAAATACCAGTCATAACGTTAACTGCGCCAAGTTCACTAACCTGTCCCTTCTCGTATCCCTGAAGGTCAGCCTTTGTCTCTTCCTCGAATAACAATTCATATGAAGGATTGTGTACGATCTCTGTTGTGCCTGTAATGCCATACTTAGTTAAATCAACTGTTGCCATTTTTCTTAACTCCTTTTCTTTAAATGTATTTCATTGATAGGTGCATGTCGCCTGTACCCTGCCGGCACCGCAACTATACAGCACTCAATAATCTGAAAATAAATATGAACACTTTCTCTCATATTCAGTTGAAAGTATACCCAATTAGTCAAAATAAATCAATATGATTATTGAGTTTTTTTTGTAGTTTACAGAAACTTCTCATTTATAATCTCAATTTTATATTTATTACTTGCATAACCTAAGATAATGAGCTTCCACGTCTCTTCTCAAGGAATTTTGACTTCACTATCAGAATATCACCTGTCTGTATCTCCAGATCACCTGTCGGCAGTATAGACATATTATCCCTGAGTACCATATATATATTCACACCATACTCCTCCGTAGCCTGGAGTATGGTCCTGCCGCAAAACTTGCTCACATCATCTACGAGCAGTTCTCCAATCTCGTCCACATCAACAACTTTGGACTCCTCGTTGGCATTGTTCTGATACTGCTCTACAAATCCGGCGCTTATGATACCTGTAGGTATCGCTACCAGCAGAACTCCCATAAATGCTATGACTATCGCCATGCATTTGCCCAGCAGCGTGATCGGGTAAATGTCTCCATACCCCACGGTAAGGACTGTCGATACCGCCCACCATATGCCGCTGAAGGCGTTGCTGAACACTCCCGGCTGTGCGGCATGCTCAGTGCTGTACATACACAGGCTGCTCGCCATCATCAGTATAAATATGATGAACATGGACGATATGATCTGTCTGCTCTTTCTCAGCAGGACTATCTTGATGACATTGAAGCTGTCGTACTTTGAATTGATCCTGAAAAGATGGAATATACGGATCACCCTGAGCATCCTGAACGCCACGAAGCCAGACAGAAAGAACACTGGTATGATCGTGAGCAGATCCACAACTCCGTCATATGATATGAGGAACTTTCCTATAGCCTTTCCTCTGGTGCATGTGGGATACAGGAAATCCGCCGTCCATATGCGGAGAATGTACTCAACACAGAATATGCCTGTAGTCACCCACTCGATAACACTCAGCAGCCCATAATATGGTTCAAGCTGATCGTAGGTCTGCAGGAACATCACCGATATGTTCGACAATATGACACCCACTATGAATATGTCAAATGCCCTGCTCGCCAGATTGCTTTTGTCCCCTATCTGTATTATGTCAAATATTTGCTTTTTGAGTTTTGTCTTGTTTACCGCCATTGCTCTCCTCTTATATATCTATTTGTCCTTGAGAATGTCCATCATCTCATCTATCATCTCTTCGTCCTGAAGCCTGAACTTGATCTCCACGCGTCTCGACGCTGCCATGTCCACTGCTTATGATGCCGTTGCTCTCCGTCAGACAGTACTTTGCCACTGAGAACGTTCGCTGCTGTGAAAGTTCAAGATTGTATATGTAGGAACCATTCGTATCCGTGTGTCCCTCTATGATTATCTCCGAAACGTATTCCCTGTAATCATCGCGCAGAAGCACACTGCAGTACTTCGGCAGGAACTGGTTGATGGTAAGCATACACGAATATACCACCCGTTATGGCAAACATACACACACTTATAATCGCCCTATCTCCTATCATAATTAAAAAGAGGCTGTTTTACCAGTTGAAATACTTACTCCTTTACCTGTTATTTACATATTTATGCGGGATTTACATGTTTTTACAAGGCTCTGTGCATACCGCACAAATGGCCATTTTCTTTTTGTGCACTTTGAAAAATGTGTCATAAAATCTTTAAATTTTGAAGATTTTATTTTGCAAAACGTTTTTTTTCTGTACATATTCTGTTCATATTTTGTGTATATACTGAACTCAGTTGTTCAAGAGAAAGTAATTTACTCTTAGTTGTTTAAGTTGTTGTTTAAAAAAGAACCGCCTAGCAATTCAGGTGGTTCTTTTTTTGCGCACAAAATTATCTCTTATTTAGCAAAAAAGGCTGAAAAGATACAATTTCTTCAGATTTTGTATCTTTTCAGCCTTTTATTTTGATTTAGAGATAATTTTGTGTGCAGACAAACTCATCCGCCACCAAAAGATCCCAGCTTTATAACTCTACACTGCAAATTACTCCGTAGGAAGCTTAGCCTTCTCGAATATCTCAACAACCTTGTCGTCAGGCTTCTTTGTGAGAAGTGATACGACGATAGCTGTGATGAACGCTGCTGCAAATCCAGGAACGATCTCATAAAGTCCTGTTGGTGTTGCAAGGAACTTGTACCAGAGCATGTCAACAGCAAATCCGACTATGATAGAAGCAAGTGCTCCATTGTAATTCAGTCGCTTCCAGTACAGTGACAGAACGATGACCGGTCCAAATGCCGATCCGAATGCGCCCCATGCATTTGACACGAGTGCCATGATACCCTCGCAGTCCGGATTCATCGCTATGGCAAGTGCCACAACTGAGATGATGATTACCACAATTCTTCCTGCCCAGAGCATCTCCTTGTCAGATGCACTCTTTCTGAATATAGGCTTGTACACATCAGACGAAAATGCTGATGATGAAGCAAGGAGCTGTGAATCAGCTGTACTCATGGACGCTGCAAGGATAGCTGAGAGAAGTATACCAGCTACAAGTGCAGGGAACACGCCTCTTACAAGTCTGATGAATACCTGTGAGTTATCTGTAAGTCCACCGCCAAGATACTTAAGGCCGACCATACCAACTACGGATGCCATAACGAGGATGATTCCCGTCCAGCAAGTACCGACTATTCTGGACTTCTTCATCTCCTTCTCTGACTTGATCGAAATATATCTTATAAGAATATGTGGCATACCCATATATCCAAGTCCCCATGCAAGTCCTGATATGATATTGATCACACTGGTCTTGTCAAATGAACCACTTATAAGGGCATTGTAATAATTGTCTGGAATGACAACATCAGGTGCTATAAAGCCAGCGCCCTGCATGGTGATGACCGCAATGATAGGTGCGATCATGAGAGCTGCAAGCATCAGAAGTCCCTGGAAGAAATCCGTCCAGCACACTGCATTAAAACCACCAAGGAATGTGTACACGATGATGATGACTGCAGCGCCGATCATGGCTGTATTCCTATCGATGCCCATAACAGTGTTGAACAGAGTACCGCAGGCCGATATACTTGACGCAGCGTATATACAATATGCAACCACAAATATAACTGCACATATTATGAGAAGCAGCTTATTGTCTGACTGAAAACGATTTGTCAAATACTGAGGTATAGTGATCGAATCGTTGTACGCTATCGAGAATCTTCTGAGTCTCGGTGCTATGAATATCCAGGCACATGCTGTTCCGATGAACAGACCAACTGATATCCACATGTTGCTGAGTCCTGTCGCATAGAATGCTCCGGGCAGTCCCATGAGAACCCACGCACTCATATCAGATGCTCCGGCGCTGAGTGCAGCCACCAGACCATTCATATCTCTTCCTCCAAGAAAATAATCCTTCTCGCCGGCATTCCCCTTGGATTTGAAGAAGAAATAAATTCCTACACCGATTACCAGGACAAAATACGCTATAAACGCAATCATCTCGTAAACATTCATTAGTTAATCCACCTTCCATAATAATTATAATTTATCTGCTCCGCACCAACTTTACCACTGCAGTGCAGTATCTCACTGTCAGCGCACATAACAAAGCAAATTCTACACGGAAACATACCAAAATGCAAGGTTTTTCAGCATTTGGCGATTTTATCTGTTTTGCCAGTTTCCCGGCGGCAGGCCTCACAGCTGATGTCTGCTGGTGCAAGCCTCCCAAGATCACTGCCTGATCCCTGCCTGATCACTGCCTGATAAAACAGCCGGCTCACAGCGGCATGCCCGGTATCGATCCCGGAAAGCTCGCCATTAAGCCGGCTGTTTTATTCTCTCTATAGTCTTCCGCTCTCAAACATTTCAGTCCTGTGATTCGTCTGACTACTCAATCTTACCGATTAGAATCCGATATGTCTGTTATCTGTGATCCTCTTTGCCTTGCCCTCTGAACGTGGAATGGTCTTAGGTGGAACCAGCTCAACCTTTGCGCTGATAAGCAGTGTCTGCTTGATATCTGTCTTGATGCGGGATGCAATAGCCGCAAGCTTTGCAGCATCGCCCATATCCACATCTTCCTTGAGCTCTACCTGAACTGTCAGCTTATCCTGTGAATTCACACGATCAACCACGATCATATAATGAGCTGAAGCCTCCTCCACGCCGAGAAGGACTGACTCTATCTGACTAGGGAATACATTTACACCACGGATTACAAGCATGTCGTCTGTACGGCCTGTGATACGGCTCATCTTGACTGTTGTTCTTCCACATGCACATGTGCCGTGTGTAAGTGTACATATATCGTGTGTCCTGTATCTGATCATAGGTGTACCTGTCTTGGTAAGGGTTGTAAACACAAGCTCTCCAGGAACTCCGTCTGGAAGCGGCTCCTCTGTGACCGGATCAATGATCTCTGCAAGAACATGATCCTCGTTGATGTGCATTCCGTTCTTCTCAAAGCACTCAAATGCAACACCAGGTCCACCGATCTCTGTTAGTCCATATATATCAAATGCATCGAAGTCAAGAAGCTCCTCAAGGTGCTGTCTCATCTCCTCTGTCCAAGGTTCTGCTCCGAAGTAGCCTGACTTGATCTTCAGTTCTGATGGATCGATGCCCATCTCCCTGATGGTCTCTGCGAGGTATGTAGCATATGAAGGTGTACAGCAAAGCATGGTTGCGCCGAGTTCTTTCATCATCATGATCTGTCTCTGTGTGTTGCCTGATGACATCGGAACTACCATGGCACCAACCTTAGTCGCGCCCTGATGTGCTCCAAGTCCACCTGTGAACAATCCATAACCATAAGCTATCTGGATGACATCATCCTCTCCGCCACCAGCGCACTTGATAGCTCTGGCTACCATCTCCGTCCACACATCTATATCGTTCTGGGTGTAGCCAGCTACAACAGGCTTACCTGTGGTTCCTGATGAACCCTGGATTCTGATGATGTCCTTCCTGTCTGCTGCAAACAGTCCAAATGGGAAGTTATCCCTGAGATCTGTCTTCTGCATAAATGGCAGCTTGACGATATCGTCTATGCTGTTTATATCCTCCGGCTTTACTCCCGCCTCGTCCATTCTGGCTCTGTATGCCGGTACATTTGCATATTCAAGTTCTACTGTCTTTCTAAGTCTCTCCCCCTGAAGCTTTCTTCTCTCCTCAGGATCCATACACTCCATCTCTTTATTATAGATGTAATGAATCTTCTTCTGTCTCATAACTTCACTGTCCTCCATAAGATAAATCAAATCAGCATTTGTGCAACCTGCTGATTTTGTATGACACTTTAGCGCGCCAAACAACTAAATTGTACATACATATGTGGGCTGTGTCAAGGAAAAGCCATCAATCGCAGTACATTTTCCGTATATTTTTGAGAGTGCTTCGAATATTTGCGGTCAAATGGCATATTTGCCTGATAGATTACTCTTGCATTCCGGGTTTTCAGGTCGTATATTATTATCTGACAACAAAAAGAGGACGCGGGAGCTTGTAGTACAGGCTGAGAGGAAGGTGTGACCTTCGACCGGAAACCTGATTTGGATAATGCCAACGTAGGGAAGCCTGATAGCAGACGTTTGTTAAAGTGCAGACTTTATTGGAGTTACCAAATCGGTAACTCTTTTTTTGTGCAGATAAAAGACTTTGGAGGAAAGGGCTATGGTAACAGTGAACGGAAAAGATCTCGACATTGCCGGGCAGAATCTGGCGGCATTTCTTGAAGAATCCGGCTACAAACCGGTGCGCATAGTTGTTGAGATCAACGAAGAGATCATACCGAGAGAGACATACGCAGACATTACATTTAACGACGGCGACTGTGTGGAGGTCGTGAGTTTCATGGGAGGAGGAGCATTATAATGAAAGAAGACAAGCTGATAATCGGAGGACATGAATTCAATTCAAGATTTATTCTGGGTTCAGGAAAGTATTCCATGAAGCTGATCGAATCAGCTATAAAAGACGCAGGAGCAGAGATCATCACTCTGGCCGTCCGCCGTGCAAATACAAAAGAAGAGGAAAATATTCTCGATTTCATCCCGGAGGGAGTTACTCTCCTGCCAAATACAAGCGGCGCGAGGAACGCCGAGGAGGCCGTGCGCATAGCAAGGCTTGCAAGGGCTCTGGGCTGTGGAGACTTCGTCAAGGTGGAGATCATGCGCGACAGCAAATATCTCCTTCCCGACAACCAGGAAACGATAAAGGCAACCGAGGCACTGGCAAATGAAAGATTTGTGGTACTGCCTTACATGTACCCGGACCTGAATGCCGCCCGTGATCTAGTAAATGCGGGAGCCGCAGCGGTCATGCCACTGGCATCACCTATAGGTTCCAACAAAGGACTAGCTACCAAAGACTTCATCCAGATCCTCATCGACGAGATCGAACTTCCGATCATAGTTGACGCCGGTATCGGAAGGCCATCCCAGGCATGTGAAGCCATGGAGATGGGCGCTGCCGCCATCATGGCAAACACTGCCCTCGCCACAGCCGGAAATCTGCCACTCATGGCATCGGCATTCAAGGACGCGATAAATTCAGGCCGAAAGGCTTATCTGGCAGGTCTTGGAAGAGTTCTCACCAGAGGGGCATCCGCTTCAGATCCACTGACCGGATTCCTGCATGACTAAGGGGGTGCACTTAGATGGAAAACCATTTTCTGATAGACTCGGAATATCTTTCGCCGGAAGCGCTGGAGATCAAGCACCGTCTGGAGACAGATCCATCGTCAAGGAAAAGCCATATGGAATACCTTCCGGGCATGGAGGTTATTGAATCTGACATCCGCAGCAAGGTCATGGAGCACATGAACAGCTACGACTACAGCAGTTACACAGGCAGAGACGTCATGGCGGCCTTTGAACACGAGACGTGCAGCATAGAGGACTTCAAGGCTCTGCTCTCCCCCGCCGCCGAACCATTTCTTGAGATGATGGCGCAGCGCGCAAGCCGCGAGACAAGCAGGCACTTCGGCAACACGGTCTACATGTTCACGCCGCTCTACATAGCCAACTACTGTGAGAACTACTGCGTATACTGCGGCTTCAACTGCTACAATCACATCAACAGAATGAAGCTCTCAGCAGAGCAGATCGAGAAGGAAATGAAGGTCATCGCCGACAGCGGTATGGAAGAGATCCTTATACTGACCGGCGAGAGCCGCAGCCAGAGTGACGTAACGTATATCGGCGAGGCATGCAAGCTTGCAAGGAAATACTTCCGCATGGTAGGCCTTGAAATATATCCGGTGAACACCGATGAGTACCGCTACCTACATGAGTGCGGTGCGGACTATGTGACAGTGTTCCAGGAGACCTACGACGCAGACAAATACGAGACTCTTCACCTGATGGGTCACAAGAGAGTATGGCCATACCGTTTCGACTCGCAGGAGCGCGCCCTCATGGGCGGAATGCGGGGCGTTGCATTCTCAGCACTGTTAGGGCTCTCCGACTTCCGCAAGGATGCACTGGCAACAGCACTTCACGCGTATTTTCTCCAGAGAAAATACCCACACGCAGAGATGTCACTCTCCTGTCCAAGACTGAGACCGATCATCAACAACGATCAGATCAATCCTCTGGACGTACACGAGAAGCAGCTCTGCCAGATACTGTGCGCATACAGGATATTCCTGCCATTTGCCGGAATAACGGTATCTTCAAGGGAGAGTGCAGACTTCAGGAACGGCATAGTGAAGATCGCAGCGACCAAGGTATCGGCGGGCGTGTCAACCGGAATCGGCGATCATGAAAGCAAATACAGCGGCAAGACTTCCTGCAGTGAGCAGGGCGACGAGCAGTTCGAGATCAACGACAACAGAAGTCTTGAGCATATGTATTCAGACATAGAGGGCGAGGGGCTGCAGCCCGTACTCAATGACTATCTGTATGTGTAACAACAACTATCAGATCAAAACGATCTGAACTATACAGCATACCGTCGTCTGCCGGCGGAGAAAGAAGTTTGAAATGTATACATTTGATCCTACTTTATATTTTATAACCGACAGCACAGGTCTGTCCGAGGAAGAATTCTTATATAGAGTGGAGCGTGCCCTCGATGGTGGTGCGACACTCATGCAGCTTAGAGAAAAGGAAAGAACTACCCGTGAGTACATACATCTTGCAGATCAGGTGCACTCCATCGCGCGCCGCTACAACGTACCACTCATCATAGATGACCGGGTAGATGTGGCGCTGGCAACTGATGCCGAGGGGGTCCATGTGGGGCAGACAGACATGCCAGTCTCCATAGCCAGAAAACTCATGGGGCCTGACCGCATCGTGGGCGCAACCACCAAGACTGTTCCTCAGGCCGTGGAGGCGTATGAACAGGGAGCTGATTATCTGGGAGTTGGAGCCATCTACCCAACCACCACCAAGGTCAAGACAGTGCTCACATCCACGGATACACTGAGAGACATTTGCAAGGCAGTTCCCATCCCGGTAAATGCCATCGGAGGACTCAATCCGACCAACCTGGATGTCCTCTCGGGCATACCTATCGCCGGCATCTGTGTGGTGTCCGCCATAATGAAAGCTGACGATCCAAAGGATGCTGCCAGCCGTCTATTGGCATTATCCAGGCAGTTACAGTCAAAAACCTTTCTCAAATAAGCAAAAATTGCAAAAATACGCAACTTATTTTCATTTTAATGAAAAGAAAGGTTGCAATTAAATGATTTTGCAATTACAATCAATACAAAGTGTAACTATTTTTTTTGTATGAGGTGGTTTTAATGGAAAACGTATTAAACAGCATATATTCCAACAGTATTATGGTTCAGGATCAAAGTAATGATACCGCAAAGGAAGCAGCAGTTGAGGCTGTACATGCAAGAGTCGTTGCAAAGCCGAACTTCATCAGAGGTTCCGTGGAGCTGCTCGTACTCTATCTGCTCAGCCAGAAAGATTATTACGGCTACGAGCTGTCACAGCTCATGGACTCACTGTCAGACGGCGTGATAAAGATTCCTATCGGTTCTCTATATCCTGCACTGTACAAATTGATTGAATACGGTTTCATCTCCGATCACAAAGAGCAGGTTGGAAAGAGAATGACCAGAGTATATTATCATCTGGAGCAGCCTGGATTCCAGCGTATGCATATTCTTATAACTGAGTATACAAAGGTTCACAAGGCTATTTCATCCATACTTGACTATACTCCAGAGCCTGAGAAGAAATAATTTCTTTCAGATTAAAAATACCGTTGTCCATATTTTTTATGAACAACGGTATTTTTTTATTTTACTATTCTGTACTTCTTTGAAACTGTACCCTTATACCTTCCGGAAAACTTTATCTTCACCGTATATGTTCCGGCTTTCTTTCTCGCCTTAGGATATGTCACCTTGTAGTATTTTGATGATATTATCTTACCATTGCTGTCCTTCACAGTCACCTTAGGTGTCTTTGTCTTACCATCATACTTATATCTCGTCTGTGATAATGTAACACTCTTTATCTTCTTGACAACGATATACTTCTTCTGGCCGCATTTTCTGCATGTATGTAACACCTTGCCATCGCTTCTGGTAGTTGCTGTTTTTACTACCTTGCCGGAATATACATGCGCACATTTTCCTGTTACTGTTACCGTATATGATGCTGAACGTGATCCAACAGTGGCTGTGATCTTCACAGTTCCCTTTCTGAGACCTGTTACCACTCCTGTAGGTGACACCTTTGCAATAGCGGAATTCGATGTTTTCCACTTAGCTCCCGCAAGCACCTTATACGATGTACTTCCATACTGTCCAAGGACTGCCTTGAGTGTGAGAGTTACCTTCTGTCCCTCCTGCACGCTCTTATTTCCGGTCATCTTAACCGATGTGATATTGTCCTTCTGCACCTCCACCGTAACATCGCTCTCACCAGTGGACTTAGCCATAGTCTCAGCCTGACTGCCGCTTCCCATGAACTGGGCTGCAGTCGTATTCGGATAAGATGCATTCTTATTTATAAATGTACCAACACCCACATACCTGTTTGCAGGATTTATCATGGATGTGTAATGTCCGGTCACCGCTCCAGGAGTTCCCTTCACATAGGCATCCTTCTCGCTGTACCACTGCTCAATGCCCATGAGCATGCTCTCTGACCAGTTCCACGCAAGCACCTCGGAAGTCGGCCAGCCATTTCCCGGATATTTGAAATCAAATACAGACTTTCCGTTAAGTCTTGAGTGATACATTGTAACACTCGCCTCCGCAGCTCTGATCCTTGCTATCTTCTCAAGTCCTGCCGACCACTTGATCGGCACATAGTCGTCAAGCGTCAATTTCCGTCCATCAATCTTAACGCCCTGCTTACATGCTTCATAACGGATCTGATTGATCCTCTTCACTGCAGCCGAAGCCTCCGACACATACTTGCCCTTCATTGCTATAAACACGCAATTGGCAGATGGTTTTGTCACATCCGCAGGTATTGTCGCCGCTTCAGCACTTGTTCCTCCCGGCACGATCACTGACAATCCAACCGCAACTGCGATCGCCAGAGCCATTATCCGGTGTAACAACTTCTTCTTTTGTACTCCCATAGTTTAAATTTGTCCTCCTCTTATAATATGTATCAGCCTGTTGATTTCATTATAACTCACTATGTGATTTATTGCATGCCTATTTGCTAAACAATACAGTATATCGCATTAATCTATGTACTCAGGCATTATGTTTTCGCCTATAACACAATCCAACATTGTTTTCAATTTACCAAGTTCTTTATTTGAGTTACTCTTTATAAACTGATTTACTACCTCTAATGCCATTGGTATTTTATCTAATTCAAGAACCTCTTCTTCATAATCATCAATAATAATGTCGCATTTTTTGTTGATTTCAGCATTTGGGAACTAAATATGAGGTTTTGATTTTGACTGTCCTTAAGTGCACCCATCCCCAAAATTTTGCTATGGAACTGTCTTTATAAAAACTTTCGCTATTGCCTATTACTTCGTAAGGGCAAGTCGAAAGTTTTTGGTAAAGACAGTTAGTCTTTCATAACAAATTTTCTTGTTACAAAAAGTGCGTTTATATCGGTCAATTGGAACTTAATATGAAGTTTTGCCTTCTGGTACCATTTTCTAATCAATTACTGTGTGATAGATTTTCTTTCAACGTAAAAATTTTCAAAATTAATTTCAAAATTCCAATCGTTTCTTCCAAATGAATCCCTAGTCAAATCATTTATTCCTTGTGCTACTACCATGATATGACCAGCACAATTTTTCAACGAAACAAATATATAACCTTTTGGACAATTTATCTCTGATAAAAAGTCTGCATTATCATCATATATTAAAAGTGACCTTATTTCATTAAACTCCTTTATAATTATTAATTTTCTTTTCTCTTCTTCATAATCAGCTGATATTATTGCACCATTGATTACAGAAATATCCTTATTCCTATAATTAAGATGATTTCCTAAACTCCTATACGAAAATACTAAATTTCCCTCTTCATTATATGCACTAAATCCACTATCTGATGTTTCATATTTTTCCTTAATCATTAGCATACCTTTTCCATGCTTAAATGCATATAAGGTATATTCGTTATAAATCGAGATGGTTTTGCCTCCCACATCCCATTCCACCATTTTATCATTTTTATTAACACGCACATCCATTTTTCATACTCTTTTCGCTAATCTACCCAATATTCATCAACAATATGGACATAATCTTCTCGTTTTATATCACTTCCTAAATTCGAAAACAAATCAACTTCACGGATTCAGGTCTTTACTATGAAATTGGGTGGGATTTTGGTATTTCATCCCTCAATCTTATTCCTCACCAAGTAAGAACTGCAGCGCATTAATTCTCCTGATACCATCGTAATCAGCATCAGGGTCTTCATCCAGTGTTATGATATACTTTGGATAATGGTCTGTAATTTTCTGCAATGGTCTTAGCTCTCTTAAAAGTGTTGATTCCTCTCTGACCGTAGCAGCCACCTGATAGTAAATAATTCCCTTACTGTTCATGGCAACAAAATCCACTTCCTCTGATTCCACCTTGCCGACATAGACCTTATATCCTCGTCTAATAAGCTCAAGATAGATTATATTTTCCAGAATATGACCAGTGTCTGCATTTCTAGAACCAAGTAACATATAACGAAGTCCAATGTCAACCACATAATATTTATCAAGAGTTTTCAAATAATTCTTACCCTTCACATCGTATCGTTTTGCCTGATAAACTACAAATGATTCTTCCAGCGCTGTAATGTATTTCTCAACAGTTTTTACATCCACTTTTCTTCCGTCAGATGTCATAGTGTCACTGATTTTCTTTGTCGATGTAAGATTACCAATATTATCAAACATAAATCGTATCACACTTTCAAGCATCATCACATCGGTAATCTTCTTTCTTGAAATAATGTCCTTTAACATCACAGTGCTATAGATACTCTCAAGATACTGATTAATTACTTCTTCCTTCTCATCCAACATCATAGCATATGGAAATGAACTGAATTTCAAATATTTCTGATACTTTAGCGAAAGTTCTTTTTCATCTCCCGTTGCCTTCACATATTCTTTAAAGGAAAGGGGCAACATCTTGACCTCCACATATCTTCCGGAAAGAAATGTTGCAATCTCAGAAGATAGCATATAGGCATTCGAGCCTGTCAGATACAAATCTACATTTGGCTTTAAATTCAAACTGTCCACAACCTTTGGAAAATCTTCCACATTCTGTATTTCATCAAAGAACACATAGTGCATATCATCATCTACAAGCCTATCCTTGATGTATTTATATAATTCTCTTGGCTGCTTCAAATCTTCATAATCATAGTCTTCAAAATTAATAGCAATGATATGGTCTGCTTGTACCCCAGATTCTTTCAGATAGCCCTGAAATATCTGCATAAGCGTGGATTTGCCACATCGTCTGATACCTGTTACAATCTTTATAATGTCTTTATCTTTAAATTCCTTCAAAGTTTGAAGATACTCGTCTCTAAGTATTATCTTATTCATATAATCCTCCTGTTTTGCGAAACAAAATCCGAGTCCTATGATGAGGAGAGGATTTACCTTCTTTCTTATGAATCTATTTTCGATGACTAATTTATTTTTTATTTGCTGTATTCATTATATCCAAAAACTTGTTTATTTTCAATAGTTATTGGATTTCATTCCAAAAACTATTCTTTTATTGTTTTTTCTTGGATACCATTATTATATTCAATATTTCCAGATACAATTCCAGAAAACGTAAGCGATGTATAATCGCACGGTTTGTCGCCACCAACATTTCATTAGATAATCACTTCAGGAGTGAGTATCTCTCCGAATCAGCTGTATTTGTAGTTGGAGCCGTTTGCTCTAACTGTGATTGATTCCGGTTGAATTCACTCTGAATAACCTTTAGGAGTGAATTACTATGAGTTCAAAAAGACTGCACTACTCTGATTTCGCTTTAACCTATGAATTCCTCTACGGAATTCTGACTCGATTCATAGTAATCGGTCACCGAAAAGTTTTGCCTTCGGCAATGGTTATGGAGGTAGTTGGATTTATTAGATTTTACTTCTAAGGAAGTCTTAAAGTATAACCATAATTAAATATAAACAATCACAATGCCTGTCTCCGATGATTTATTATCATAATATGAAAATATTTTTCCCCATGCATAATCATATTCTATTCCTGTAATACTTTCATTACTTGGAATTCCTAATTCATTTTTCAAAAAATCATTATTATGTTTTCTTAATTCTTTCAGAATATTATCATTCATTGTTTGATAATTCATTTTGTACTTCTCTTCAGCATTACTTAATTCAACTTTTGATATTATCTTATTATCACAAAAAATAGTAGTCCAGAACTTTTCTTTATTTAATTCCATTGGCTCCTTGGATATATATACTTTTCCAGTATTAAATTTTATTACATTGAATTCATCTGCATTTAATATATCAATACTCGTCTTTGGTTCAATAATATATCTTCCCAATTTAATTTTCCCATTTTTCATAGCATTTCTCCTACTTAATTTCATTCATCATACCGAAATATTCCTCTAGTGATATTTTAGTATTTGTTAAACTAATCGTTTGATTATCTAATTTTTCCAGTACTCCATTAGCACAATTAAAATCAAAATTAGGGTCAAATCTTTGCGTTAATCCTCCTTGACCAAATTGCGGATTATTCAAAGCGACTCCATCTGCCACATTTAGTTCTCCATGAACTTTGTAAGGAGTTAACTTACTTCTGTATTCTGCATAAGCCATTCCTTTTTCATAATATGGTTTTACTTGCAATCCTCCAAAGACCTTTTGAGCATCATTGCCTATAGTCTGCGCTACTTCTGATGTTGTAGAATACCCCGTTGGGAATGGTTCGCCCATATAGATTATATCACCATCATGTAATGTTATATTCGTATAGGCATCCACACCAGTATAGGGATAACTACCTTGCCAAGCGGACGCTACTTCTGATGGATTACAACTTTCCCAACACACATTTTCTTTCCCATATGTATCCCTATAATAATTATACCAATCCATTCCTGTAACATCGTCTATTGTTGTACTTCCACCCTCACAAGTAATACTTCTTTCAGACTCCACCCGTCCTTTGCTAGTAGACAT
>UMBR01076353.1_pt1 | contig 15582 bp, 10 predicted proteins | sample 1964011 | NCBI WGS metagenome assembly UMBR01 (sample SAMEA4835946, study PRJEB28245) | human gut metagenome | biome: gut microbiome; material: fecal sample | place: Denmark | collected 2008
AAATAGTATAAGCGATTTGAAAAAAAGGTCGTGTGTCCATGCAGGGCCACGGCCTTTTTTGCAGATGACAGGAGGAAAATTATGAATCTGGTGTTATTGTCTGGAGGCTCCGGTCAGCGCCTATGGCCGCTTTCCAACGATATCCGTTCCAAGCAGTTCATCAAGTTCTTCCACCGGGAAGACGGCGAGCTGGAATCCATGGTGCAGCGCGTCTACCGTCAGATCAAGGCAGTCGATACGGATGCAACGGTCACCATTGCCACCTCCAAGTCTCAGGTCTCAGCCATCCACAATCAGCTGGGTGAGAAAGTTGGCATCAGCGTGGAACCTTGCCGCCGTGATACCTTCCCGGCCATCGCCCTGGCAGCGGCTTACCTGAAGGACGTGCAGGGCGTCGGCGAGGAAGAATCCGTTGTCGTCTGCCCGGTAGACCCCTATGCGGAGAATGATTACTTTGAGACATTGAAAGCGCTGGGCGACCGTGCTGCCGCCAGCAGTGCAAATCTGGTCCTGATGGGCATTGAACCGACCTATCCCAGCGAGAAATACGGCTATATCATCCCCATCGGCAAAGAGCAGGTCAGCAAGGTGTCCATGTTCAAGGAAAAGCCCACGCAGGAAGTGGCAAAGGACTACATTGCAAAGGGAGCGCTCTGGAACGGCGGCGTGTTTGCGTTCAAGCTGGGCTATGTGCTGAAACGTGCCCATGAGCTGATCGATTTTGTGGACTATGAGGACCTGTTCAACAAATATGACACCTTGAACAAAATCAGTTTTGACTATGCCGTGGTGGAGCACGAGCCGGAGATCGAAGTCATGCGTTTCGCAGGCACTTGGAAAGATCTCGGCACATGGAACACCCTGACCGAAGCAATGGACAGCCAAGCAGTAGGCGAGGCGCTGTTTAATGAGAAGTGCGAGAACGTCCATGTGGTCAATGAGCTGGATGTGCCTATCCTCTGCATGGGTCTGAAGGACGTGGTGATCTCTGCCAGCCCGGAGGGCATTCTGGTCTCAGATAAGGAGCAGTCCAGTTACATCAAGCCCTTCGTCAACACACTCGACCACCGGGTCATGTTCGCTGAAAAATCGTGGGGAAGCTTTAAGGTCATCGACATCGACAAGGCTTCCATGACCATCAAAGTAACCCTGAATGCAGGTCACCAGATGAACTATCACAGCCACCAGCACCGGGACGAGGTATGGACGGTCATTGCTGGCGAGGGCAAGACCGTTGTGGACGGCATAGAGCAGAACGTGAAGGTAGGCGACGTGATCACCATGGCCGCAGGCTGCCGCCATACTGTTATTGCCAAAACAAAACTGAAGCTGATCGAAGTACAGCTGGGTGAAGCAATCGACGTCCACGACAAGCAGAAGTTTGCACTGGAAGATTGAGATGCAACAGGAGACAGTTGGGAAGGATGCTTTTCCCTGATACATACATTCAACGACTAAATTGTGGAGTGTATATCATTTATGCATTAAAGAGCCGCTCATATAGCGATAGCAATCGGAAGAATTTTTCCAGCGCCTGATTTCCCTCCCAGCTCAATGGGGCAGTCCGCTTTGCGCGTGTTGATGTTTTTTCAACTTGCATACAGCCATCCGCTTCTCTATAATAGTAGGTAACTGTGATCAAACGATCGCGGAAAGCGAAAAGGAGCGTTGGCTTATGAAGATTGTTTTGCTGGAATCACTTGCTGTCAGCGATGAAGTCCTCCAGAAATACACGCGCGATTTGGAGCAGAAAGGGCACACCTTCTGCGCGTATTCCCGCTGTGATGATGAAGCAACCCTTTGCGAGCGCGCGAAGGATGCGGATATTCTCCTGCTGGCAAACATGCCGCTGAAGGGCAGCATCATCCGCCAATGCACGCATCTGCAATTCATTGATGTGGCGTTCACAGGCGTGGATCATGTGGATTTGCAGGCTGCCGAGGAGATGCATGTGGCTGTCAGCAATGCATCCGGCTATTCCAATGAGTCTGTTGCGGAACTTGCGCTGGGCATGACGATTGACTGCCTGCGCAACGTGGAGGCGGTCTCCGCGCGCTGCCGTCAGCAGGGGACGAAGGAGGGGCTTGTCGGCCGTGAACTCGGCGGAAAAACGGTCGGCATCATCGGTTTCGGCAAAATTGGCAGGCGTGCGGCGGAATTGTTCCATGCCTTTGGCTGTCCGATTCTTGCATATGACAGCAATCCCATTGCGCAAATGCCGGATTATGTGCAGCAAACTTCGCTGGATGAACTGCTGCGCCATGCGGATGTTGTCTCCCTGCATTGCCCGCTTGTGGAAAGCACGCGCGGCCTGATGAATGCAGAACGTATCAGCATGATGAAGCATCGTGCAATCCTTATCAACACGTCGCGCGGCCCCGTTGTTGACTCGCAGGCGCTGGCCGATGCGCTGAACAGCGGACATCTTGCTGCGGCAGCGGCAGATGTGTTTGAAATGGAGCCACCCATCCCGCGGGAACATCCGCTGCTGAACGCGAAGAACTGCCTGGTGACGCCGCACATTGCTTTTGCCAGCGAGGAATCCATGCTTCGGCGGGCTGAAATTGTTTTTGACAACCTCTATGCTTTCTTGCATGGCGAACAGAAAAACGTGATTTTGCCGCGCTGAGGAATCGCCCATGAAAATTTATGTGAATTGTAATCAGCCTTTCCCCGGTATGGGGACGAAGGCTTGCCCCTTTTCAACCATTCAGCAGGCGGCGGACGCTGCTATGCCGGGGGATGAAGTGCTGGTTGCTCCCGGCATTTATCGGGAGGATGTACATCCTCTGCGCGGCGGCAGCGAAGAAAACCGGATTATCTACCGCGCCGAAGTACCGGGGCAGAGTGTGATTACCGGGGCAGAAGTGCTGTCACAGTGGGAAGAATGCGGCTGCGGCATCTGGAAAACCGTTATCCCCAACGACGTACTGGGGGAGGATAATCCGTTTGCGGATTTGATTTCAGGCGACTGGTACTACGATGATGCCGCCGAGCCTGTACACCGGGCAGATATATATCTTGACAACCGATCCCTGCGCGAGGTTTTCACGCGGGAGGCGCTGCTTGCCGCTGAACCGTCGCCGTATGCGTGGGATACGGAATTCTCCCGCAATGTTTGGATGAGCGAACGCACAGAGACAGAAACGACCCTCTATCTTCATTTGCTCTGCGGTTCTCCTGATGGTCATCTTTTGGAGTACAGCGCGCGCCGCCATTGCTTCTACCCCATGGAAACGGGTATCCATTCCATCACGCTCTCCGGCTTTGTTTTTTGCAAGGCAGCGCCGCAATGGGCGCCGCCGACAGCCTATCAAGAGGGCATGGTTGGCCCGCACTGGGCAAAGGGATGGGTCATTGAGGATTGCGAACTCTACGAGAGCAAGTGCGTTGGCATTTCGCTTGGCAAATACCTTCAGCCCAATAACGAAAACAAGTGGCGCCGCTTCGGGCTGAAACATGGAACGCAGAATGAACGGGACGCCATCTGCCAGGCGCAGCTGGAAGGCTGGGATCGGGCGCATGTCGGCAGCCACGTTATCCGCCGCTGCAACATTCACGACTGTGGACAGGCAGGCATTGCCGGGCATCTTGGCTGCGTTTTCTCCGTGATTGAGGACAACCATATTCACCATATCAACAACAAGCAGGAGCTGAACGGCGCCGAAATCGGCGGCATTAAGCTGCACGCCGCCATTGACACCATCATTGCGCATAATCACATTCACCATTGTACACGCGGATTGTGGCTGGACTGGCAGGCGCAGGGAACGCGCGTGACGGGCAATACATTTCACCACAATCAGCCGCTGTGCGGGCGGAAAATCCGCACACAGCTGAGCTTTGGCGAAGACATTTTTGTTGAGGTCAGCCATGGCCCGACTCTGATTGACCACAACCTTCTGCTCAGCCCAATGGCAGGGCGCATCAGCACACAAGGGATTGCATTTGCGCAGAACTTGATTGCCGGTTCGTTCACCTTTGTCGGTGCGGGAACAAACAACGCCGGGCTTTCCCGCCCTGATTCCGTGCGCTACACGCCTTACCATGTGCCGCATCAGACGGCTGTGGCGGGCTTCATGTCTATTCTCCACGGCGATGCACAATTTTGGAATAACCTGTTCGTGCAACAGCCGATTTCTGAGGAATATACGGCCTACATCAACAGCATTGGCAAAAATCGGCTGTGCGAAATGAACCTCATCGTCGGTACGCTGCCCTATCAGGGCTTCCCGACAGAAAGCGAATACCTGTCACAATTTACACCAGAGCGCATTGCAGGCGACCGCGGCATTTACTATGGTCATCTACCCGTCAAGGCAGGCGGAAACGTCTATCTGAACGGCGCGCAGACGGCGGATTGTGATATTGGCAGTGTCACCGTGCCAGCTCCTGTGGCTTTTGCAGTTACGGAAAACGGCTTGACAACAAACCTCTATGATTTTCTTCCAGCGGTGGATACGAAGTGCGTCTGCAGCGATGTGCTGGGCAGTGCCTTTGAGCCTGAGCAGCGCTATGAAGCGCCGGATGGATCACCGCTGACGCTTGATACGGATATGTGCGGACAGAAGCATGTTCTCTCTCCGCTGCCGGGGCCGTTTGCCGCACCAATTTCGGAACTGCATTTTTAAGGCGACACCGCACAACATGGCATCACCTTCCCCCTGCTGCCTCCTGCTCATTTTGCGTGAGCAGGAGGTTTTTTTTATTCCACCTGTTTTATTCCATCATTTTATTTTTTGTTGGGATGTGCTGAAAAATGTTGATTATTTTTCATATTGCGCTGCAAGGACATTTTGTCTACAATGAACTCATTAGGAAGTCCGGAATTCCTACATCGTTTCCAAGCAAAACGACCCGAAATGGAAAGTGAGGTTTTCCCATGAAGAAACTGTCTGCGCTTCTCCTTGCGTTCGCCATGATGCTGACGATGCTCAGCGTCGCCTCCGCCGATGATGTACAGGTCATCCGCATGTGGTCGAACGACCAGCACGATCAGTCTGTCATCAAGGAAAAGATTGAAGCGTTCAATGCCACGATTGGCAAGGAAAACGGGATTGCCGTGGAGTACACGGTCTATGGCAGCGACTATTACAGCACGCTGGATGTTGCCGTGACCTCTAAGGAAGGCCCCGACATCTTTAAGTGCAACAAGATTGGCAACTACGCAGAAGCCGGCTACATTCTGCCCTGGGAGGAGATTCCCGCGCTTTCCACGCTGGTGGAGCGCTTCTCTTCCTACAATGCGCCCGGCTACGGCGAATTCTTCGGTCAAACGTATTCTGTGCCGATTCGCGTGACGACGTACGGCATTGCCTGCAACGATCAGATTTTCGAGGAGAACAATCTGGAACTCCCGAAGACGTGGGCAGAGATGGAAGAAGCGGCGCGCGTCATTACCCAGAACAGCCGCGGCCGCAAGTACGGCTATGCGCTGGCGATGGGCTACGGCTCCTACCATTACTTCTACGTTACGCTTGCTAACGGCGCGAGCGTCGGTGATGAGTACTTCAATCATACGACCGGCCGCTATGACTTCACTTCTCTCTCCGGCTTCCTGAAGCATGTCCGCACGTTCATTGATGATGGCTCCATGTTCCCCGGCTATGAGAGCATGAACGGCGATACGGCTCGTGCGCAGTTCTCCGCCGGCAATATCGGCATGATCGGCGTTATGTCCTCCGACGTGACCACCTTCAAGAATCAGTTCCCCTGCGATTTTGAGTGGACGATGATTCCGTATCCCGTGGCGGATGCCGAACATTACTACAAGGAGCCTGTTGGTGTTTCCATGTCCTACGTTATCGGCGAAGCTGCAAAGAACTACACGGACAAGGTGGCACTGTTCCTGAATTACCTTTACAGCGATGAAGTGTTCCTTGCAACCAGCGATGCGCAGGTGGATATTTCCATTCTCGGCAACGAAATTACCAGCCAGTCTACCGCGACGGACATTGACCAGAACTGGCTGCGCTTCTCCGACATGGATACCTTCTGTATCAAGTACCCGAATCCGGACAGCAACCTGTTTATTGAGGGCGATACCTATCAGGACGTGATTAGCAAGATTCTCACCGGCATTGAGCCTGATATTGATGGCGCGCTGAAGGCATTGGACGAAAAGTACAATGCTGCGCTGGATGCAGCTGTGGCAAACGGCAAGGTTGTCCTTTCCGACTACATCGATCCCGACATTGCTGAAAAGATGCAGCCCGTCAAGTAATCGTCTGCCTTCGGAGGGAATCCCTTCTGCATTACGGATCGCAAGGGATTCCCTCTGCCTTTATCCTATTTCTAATGGGATTTTTCTCAAACAGGAGGAAGGATACATGACGAAAGTCATCAATCGCAGCAAGCACGGCAGTTGCGCAAAGCATTTGTCAAGCAACCGGATTCAGGAGATTCTGATGATTCTTCCAATGACCATCGGATTTCTGCTGTTCTCCGTGTACCCGATTATCTGGGTTATCCGCTGGTCATGCTTCAATTATAACGGCTTCAGCACGCCCGTCTGGTGCGGGCTGGACAACTTCATCCGCGTCCTCACACGGGATCCTGCCTACTGGAACTCACTGCTGAATACATTCATCATCGCCGGGCTCAAGATGCTGGTGGAAATTCCGATGGCACTCATTCTGGCCGTGCTGGTCAACAATGCACGCCTTCGCGGCGGCAAGTTCTTCCGCGTTGTTTTCTTCCTGCCATCCGTGTTTAGTATTGCGGTCGTCGGGTTGATTTTCTCAATTCTTTTCAGCGCTTTTAACGGCATTGTCAATGCAGTCTTGTGGGAGCTTGGCATCATCAACCGCAATATCAGCTGGTTTGGTGATAAAACACATGCCATGTTCGTGATTATTCTGGTCTCTCTCTGGACGACCTTTGGTCTGAACATGATTTACTTCCTCATGGGTCTGCAAAACATTCCGAAATCGCTCTACGAGTGCGCGTCAATCGACGGCGCTTCGCCCTTGCGGCAGTTCTTTTCCATCACTGTGCCGCTGCTGTCGCCGATCCTTCAGCTGGTGCTGATGCTCAGCGTTCTGGGAACGATGAAGATGACGGACTTGATTCTGGTACTGACCAACGGCGGCCCCGGCGGTACAACGGAAGTTGTGATGACCTACATCTTCAAGTATTTCTTCTCCTACGGCGACAACGCCGCGCGCGACGTACAGTTTGGCTATGCATCCGCGATGGCAGTCGTTACCGCGGTTATCCTCGGCATTACGACGCTGATTTACCTGCGTGTCTCCCGCAAAATGCAGAGCTATGATGAGTAAGGAGGAGAAAGAAGATGCGTAAGGTTACTGCTGTTTTCAGTAAGACACTGACTTATCTTTTCTTGCTGATTGTTGCAGTTTTCGCGGTTTTTCCTGTAATCTACATTTTATTGGGTTCTTTCAAATCCAATACGGAAATTCTTGTCGGCGGCGTTGACTTGCTGCCGAAAAAGTGGCTTTTCTCCAACTATGAGCAGGCATGGACGCTTGCGCGGTTCGGCTCGCTTACGATGAACAGCATTTTTTATTCTGCCTGTGTCGTCGTTGGTTCGATTATCACCTGCATTACGGCTGGCTATGTTTTTGAGCGGGGAAAAACACGGTTTGTCAAGGTTATTCATACGATGGTGCTGTGTTCTTTGTTTATCTCCATCGGTTCGCTGTCGCTGTATCCGCAGCTTCAGCTGGCAAAGGTGTTCCATCTGAATAACTCGCTCTGGGGGCCTATCATCATCCGTGTTTTCGGCATGAACGCCACGCAGATTTTTATTGCAACCGGCTTCATTCGGCAGATCTCGCGTGAGATTGACGAGGCTGCGCAAATTGACGGATGCAGCTTCTTCGGCATCTTCGCCCGCATCATTTTTCCGCTGTGCAAGCCGCTGATTGCTACAACCGGTCTGATGGCATTCCGCACGGCATGGAGCGACTATCTGCTGCCGTATGTCTTTACGATTGCTGACCGCACGAAGTGGCCGCTGGTTGTCGGCGTGGTGAGCCTGAAATCCAGCGGTGAAGCAGCATCCAGCTGGAATTTGATGCTGGCAGGCATTTCGATTTCCATCTTGCCCATGCTTGTGGTATACTTGTTCCTGAATCGATACTTTATCTCAGGCTTGACGGAAGGATCCGTCAAGGGATAATACGATTTCCAGATTCACCTGCGCCATCTGCTTGCGCCTTTTCCCTTCTGGCGTCCGCTCATTCCACTTAGCGTAGCGCTGCTACGCTGCGTTTCATTCACGTTAGCCAGAATGAAAAATTCGCGGCGCATCTTGGCGCATTCTTATCTGGAAATCGTATGATCGTCTTACGCGGAGGGAACAGGGATGTTTTACGGCGTTACGCTCATGCTGATTGTGGTGATTATGCTGCTGGTGCTGGACCATAAAAGCCTGTACACACGGTTTTTCGTGGTTATGTTTCTGGGCGTGACCATTGCGTTCTTTTTCATGATTCAGCAGCTTTCCATCTTTGCTGACTACGGCGCTTACAGAAACCAAAGCAATTTTGTTCAGCTGGATTGGCGCATTTTCCAATTCATGACGGGGCAAATGACAATCCCTATTCTCTGGCGGCTGCGCCTGATGAACATAGGCATCGCCCTGTATCTTCTGGGCATGACGCTGTTCAACCTCGCGTTTACGCTGGAATTGCAGCCCAAGCGTCCGAAACAGCCGGAGAGGCATAAAATCCGCTATCTGCTGCTGATTGTGCCCGCGATAGAACTGCTTGTGCAAGATCCCAACGTTTCCACCGCGATGTACTTGCTGTACCATACTGCGGCGAATCCGGCCGACATCCTGCTTGCATTCCGGGTAGGGGAGTGCATTTACAAGATGGTGCTTCTGCTGCTGCTGGCGCGCCCCGTGTTCATTCTCATGCGCTCCATCCGAAAAAACAATGTGTTCTTCCTCAAACGCCGCTTGTGGATGTTCAGCATCGGGATGCTTTTAGCAAACAGCATTTTCTTCGCGTTCTTCTATCTGGGCACTTGCAGCATTTCGGTCGCAACGGTCATCAAAACTGGTTTCTGGCTTTTTCAGCCGCTGGATGGCGTGATTCCGTACTCCTACATCATCGGTTCCATCATCATTTTCCTGATTCTCAGCTTCTGTGCGTTTGCTTTGCTCAGCTGCCAGCTGGACGTACTCATTTCGCCGCTGACCGAACGGCGGATTCAGCGCAACATCGCTACGCTCAACGAAGCGCTTGGCGAAACACTTCACTCGCAGAAGAATGTTTTTTTCTCCATGCAGATTCTGATGAACCGGATTGAACGTCAGGCGGATCTATCCAAAGTGCCGGAAGCTGCACGGCTGCATGAGCTGATTACTGCTTCGCTTGAGCGTACAGCAGAGATACTGGATGCCATTCGCCGCGTTGAAGCGCAAAGTGAGCAAGAAAACATTGTCAGCATTGTCTCCAACGCGATTGCGCAGCTGCATCTTCCGGATACCATCCATCTGCATTGGCATCCGGAGGACAGTGCAAAGGATAACACGACGGTTATGGTGAATGCATACAGCATGGAGCATGTGCTGGTCAATGTGCTGATGAACGCCGTTGAAGCGATTGAAACCGCAGGAAACAGTCATGGCCGCATTCGCGTAGAAACCGGGAATTTCCTTCGCTGGGTGGTTGTTAGTATTACCGACAATGGCTGTGGCATCTCGCATAAGGAGCGCGCCATGATTTTTGCGCCGCACTACTCCGGGAAAGCGGGTCGCTTGAATTGGGGAATGGGGCTTTCCTATGCATACCGAGTGGTGAAGGCGCACATGGGGCAAATCCACATTGACAGTCAGCCCGGTATCTACACGCGCGTGGTCATCATGCTGCCCGGTGGTAGACAGAAAAAGCACAAAAAGGTGGTTAGCGCATGATTCGTCTTGTTATCGTGGATGATATGCCGGATATTCGTAATTATCTTGCGGAGGAATTAGCTGCCGCGTCAGAGCAGTTTTCGGTTGTAGGCGCTGCGGAGGATGGTACAGAAGCTGTCAAGCTCGTTGATTCGCTCCTGCCGGACGTTGTCCTGATGGACATCCAGATGAAGACCCGCACAGAAGGAATTTATGCTATCCGCATCATTCATGAAAGGCATCCCGATATCAAGTGCATTGCCTTGACGATTCATGAGGATGATGAACTCATCTTTCAGGCATACCTTGCCGGTGCGGCAGATTACATCATCAAGACACGGAGCATTGACACCATCAAGAATTCCATTCTTGCGGTCGTCAACAATCGACTGCTTCTGCGTCCCGAAGTCGGTCAGCGGCTGATTCAGGAGTATCAGCGCGTTCAGAATCAAGAGAACCGCATGAAAGAAACCATGCAGGTGATGCTCAAAATCAACACGACCGAATATGAAATTCTGCGCATGGCATGTGCCGGCATGAGCTACAAACAGATGGCGCGGGAACGATATGTTGAAGAAACCACCATTCGTTCGCAAATCAACCACATTCTCAAAAAATTTCAGAAGAACCGCATGAAGGACGTTGTCGCACTGCTCAATGAACTGCACATTTTTTGAAAGGAAGGGTAACTATATGAAATATACTGAATTAGGCAAAACTGGCTTGCATGTTTCCGAAATTGGCTTTGGTGCGTGGGCTATCGGTGGACAGGCATGGGGAAATGACATCACCGACAAAAATGCCGTGGTTGCACTGCAAGAGGCTTGGCAGCAAGGCATCAACCTCTTTGACACAGCGGACTGCTACGGCGATGGCCACAGCGAAGCGCTGATTGGAGCATTCCTGCTTGGACAGCGCGAAAAGGCCGTCATCGTTACCAAAGGCGGTACGAACTACCGTGTGAAGGAACGCAGCAAGGACTTTACGCGCGATTACCTGATTCGCTCGCTGGATGAAAGCCTTGAACGGCTGCAAACGGACTATGTGGACGTTTATCTGCTGCATGTTCCCAACGCGCAGTGGCAGGACGAGGCGCATGTGCTGGATACACTGCGGGAAATCAAGAACAGCGGAAAAGCGCATTTTGTTGGTCTTGCCATGTGGGGGGCTGCGGATACGCTGCACGCGCTGGAAAAGGATACAGACGGCGTTATCGACGTGCTGGAAGTGCCGTTTAACATCCTCAACAAAAGCAACTTTGAGGTGCTCCGTATCGCCCGTGAGCGAAACATTGCCGTTCTGACCAGTGAACCGCTTGCCAGTGGCGTATTGACCGGCAAATACCATGCGCAGACGGACTTTGCAGACGGCGACCATCGCAAAGGCTTCTGGAATGATATGCGCTGGGAAACCATGGAAAGCTCTTTACGGGAGATTGCCGCCTGCGCAAAAGAAGCCGGCATGTCGATGGCGGAGCTTGCGCTTGCCTATAACTTGAGCACACCCGGTGTTACCTGCGTGATTCCGGGCGGCAAAACGCCGGAACAGGTGCGCAAAAATGTGCAGGCAGCCGGTTTGCGTATTCCGGAGGACATGCGTCAGCGCCTGGCAGACGTGCCCGGCTTTGTGTACTGATTGCAGGCGGGAGAAGCAAGATGAGCTGCATTTGTCTTGATACGAACTGGTTTCTGAAAGGCTTGGAATCGCCTTGTCCGCCGGACTGGACAGCACTCAGCGCACTGTTTTCAGAGAATTCAGATGCCTTTTCTCTTCCGCACTTTCCTATGCAAGTGCATGATGTCCTGCTGGCATATGGTATCATCGAGAACCCGAATATTCGGGGCGTCAATCGCGACCTCTGGATTCACGAGCGCGACTGGGTGTACTGCTGCCGCTTTTCCGCACAGGCAAATGTACCATCCTTGCTAACCTTCGATGGCGTGGATACCTTTGCGGATGTGTGGCTCAATGGCACACTGCTTGGCAGCTGCAGCGATGTTTATCTTTCATGGGAGTATGATGTTGGACATCTGCTGCGAACGGAGAATACGCTGATTGTCTACTTTCACGCTGCGCAGACGGAGCTGAAAAAACTTTCCTTGCCCGAACGCTATGCAGGGCTTGTCCCAACGATTTCTGCGGCTCGCGTTTTTCGCACGGGGTATCATGATTACTGCGGCCCATCTCCCTGCCTCATTCGCTGCGGTTTGTATGCACCTGTCACCCTGCGGCAGGCAGAACCTGTCGCTTTGGCGGAAATCACCTGCGACACATGGCTGACGGAAGATGGGGATGGCGTGGTGCAAGTCCAGCTGACATGGATGGGTCAGGCAGACACGCCGTACGCTGTTTCGCTGGTGGATGCGCATGGAACAGTTGTCGCCGACGCTTCGGGGACAACTGCGCATGGCAGACAGCGGCTCTCCATGTCTGTCCATCAGCCGGAACGCTGGTATCCGTGGACGCACGGCACACCGACTTGTTATACGCTGACGGTACGCGCCGAAAAGGAAGCCGTTTCCCGGCTTGTCGGCTTCCGGCAAATTGACATCAGCGATAGGCTTCTCTTCCGTGTGAACGGAATGCCTGTGCGGATGTGGGGTGCAAACCTCATGCATCTGGACACCCTGACGAACTGCTATTCTCCGGAGAAAATGGCAAGAATCCTTGACCTTGCGCAGCTGGCCAACTGCAATATGCTGCGCGTTTGGGGCGAAGCAGATAAATTGCCGGAAGCCTTTTATGAGGAATGTGACCGCCGCGGAATTCTCCTCTGGCAAGATTTTTTTCTCGGCTGCTCTTTGTATTCTGAAGAGGAGGATCAGCTTTCGCTCTATCGGCAGGAGGCTGAAATGCTGCTGCGCACGCGAAAGCACCATCCCTGCATCGCGCTGTGGTGCGGCGGAAACGAGCTGTATCTGGCGCAGGAATATCAGCACCCTGAAGCGCCGGTATATGGAGAAAAAATCATTCGCGAGGTATTCCCGGAAGTTTGCGCGCGGCTTGACCCGCATCGCCTGTATTACCCTTCTTCTCCCTGCGGCGGTTCCTTCGCGAACGACCCGCAATGCGGCGATACCCATGGCTACACACACCTGTGGTTCGTACCGGGACGCGCCTATCCGCACTTTTTGAGCGAAAACTGTCGTGTTTCTACCCCAACATGGCAAAGTATGATTCAGATGATGACGCCTGCTGAGCTGTGGGAGGAAGGAACGTACGCGCTGACGGCGCATCATCCCTGCGAAATTCCGGAAAGCTGGATGAAGCACACGTCCAACGAAGGCTGGCTGAAGCTGGGGCCTGTGGAGCATTATCGCGATGCAGAAACACCGCAGGAGATGGTGTACCGTGTCTGCGCTGCCCATGCAGAGTACATTCATGAACAGGTCGGCCGTTTTCGGCGAGGGCGTGCGCCGTGGGAAAATAGCGACATCCGCCATACCAACGGTCACCTGCTGTGGCGCTTGAATGAGAACAGCAACGTCATTTCCTTCGGGGTAGTAGACTATTTTCTGCAGCCCGGACATGCCTACTACGAAATGAAACGCTGCTATGCGCCCGTTTTCGCCAGTGTCGCGCTGGATGATCACGCAGGCATTTATCTGACGAATGACACAACGAGAACCATTGCGGGCAGCGTCGAGGTTTCCCTTTTCCATCTTGTAAAAAATGAGCGAACGCACCAAATGGAGCTTCCGTTCACGATAGAACCGGATGCAACAACACGGCTCTGCACATTGGATGAATGGGGACAGATCCGCAAAGAACAGATAGTCTGTGTACGCGTACTGGATAAGCGCAGGACGCTGCTTGCCGAAACGATTCAGCCGCTGGATATTGAACGACGGCTGCCGTATCCCCAGCAAGTGGGGCTTTCGATGATTGCGTCGGCGGATACCGACACGCTGCTGCTGCGCTGCGAGCACTATGCCCGCTGCGTCTCGCTCCATGGCGACGGCTTTGAACCCCTGTTTGATGATAATTTCTTTGATTTACTGCCGGGCGAGACCAAGTGTATTCGCGTACTGCCCTCGCCCAGCAGCGGTGTCATCTATGCGGAAACGGCGTATGATCAAACCATCGTTTCCTGTCAATGGGATAAGGAGAAAGAAAAATGACCACGCAATTTTTAACGGAAACGGTGACGACTCCCGTCAACTACAACTGTGATGTGCTGGTCTGCGGCGGCGGCACAGCTGGTGTTACAGCAGCCCTCGCCGCAGCCCGCAATGGCGCGAAAACGATGCTTGTTGAACATGGCGGCTATGTTGGCGGTACGCTGGTGAACGGCGCAGGCCCGCTGCACAGCTTCTTCAATCTTTACAATGCCTATCCCGAAGCGGGAAAGCATCAGGTCGTTCGCGGCATTGCGCAGGAGATTGTTGAAAAACTGCAAGCGCGCGGAGAATCAACCGGGCACATGGAGCAAAAGCGCGGCGGCAACTACGACTCCGTAATTACGCTGATTGACTGGGAGGGCTATAAGGCGCTGGCGCTGGAAATGCTGCAGGAGGCAGGCGTTCAGCTGCTGCTGCATACGGATGTGGTTTCTGTATGCAAGGAAGACGACCGTGTGCACGATGTTGTCGTTCAAAACAAATCCGGCCGCGAGGCAATCTGCGCAAAGGTTGTGATTGATACGACCGGTGACGCCGATGTTGCCGCCTTATCGGGCTGCGAAGTCGAAAAGCGACACCAGACAACCAGTGTCGGAATGCCGTTCAGTATGCAGCATGTCGATATGAAGCGTCTCGTTGCTTATCTGGAGGATAAGCAGCTGATTACCCAGCTTGTATCTGGCGGCAAACTTTCGGAGGGCAATCAGGCAATCCGCCTTGGCTTTGATTTGAAAAAAGTGCCGGAATTTACACAATTCATGGAGGAGAATGGCATCTGGGGGCCGCTCGGTTATTCGCTGCACGAAGGCGAATTCACCTATATCAACGGCACATGCATCAAAAATGTCGATGCGACGGATGCACAAGTGCTTTCGGATGCTGAAATCAAGCTCCGTTTGCAGGTCAAGCAGCTTTCCGACATGCTCATTCGCTATATTCCCGGCTTTGAACATGCTTATCTCAGCTGGACACCGGAAAAAGTGGGCGTTCGGCTGACACGGATTGTCAAGTGCGAACATGTCCTGACGCTGGATGAAATTGTTAGCGGCACACGCTTCCCTGACGAGGTTTTCCTTTACGGCTTCCACGACTGCGCACCGCGGATTACCATTCGGGATGGCAAATGGTATGGCTTCCCGTACCGCGCGCTCGTGCCGGTAGGGGTGGAGGGGCTGCTGGTTGCCGGGCGCTGTGTGACCCGCGAGTGGGAAGCGCATATGTCCACCCGCAACACCGTTTCCTGCATGGCGCAGGGACAGGCCGTCGGTACTGCTGCCGCGCTGTGTGCCCGCGAAGGCGTGCTTCCGCGAAAGCTGGATGTGCAGCTTCTTCGCCGGACGCTGCGGGAGCAAGGGGTATTTCTTGACTGATACGATTTCCAGATTCAACTGCGCCATCTGCTTGCGCCGCGCTATGATACGGCAGCAGGCATCGTGATGCAGGGAAGGTGGTCATTTTATGAATCAGCAGCTTCGGCAGGATGCTGCCCGCATTATTGCAGACGCGATTCATGCTGTTTTGCCTGACCAAGCGGTCATCCGGGCGCTGGATGCAGCTTCTTTTCCTGGCCGAATTCGATTGGTAGCGGCAGGGGAA
>UMBR01007445.1_pt1 | contig 15286 bp, 18 predicted proteins | sample 1964011 | NCBI WGS metagenome assembly UMBR01 (sample SAMEA4835946, study PRJEB28245) | human gut metagenome | biome: gut microbiome; material: fecal sample | place: Denmark | collected 2008
GTAGACGGACACCATTAGTCCGTCTAGCACGAACACTTGTTCGATGTGGATAACTTATAAAATAGAAAAACTAACAATTACAAAATCTCCACCAATTGTTATTATTTGAGGAATTTGGATAGTTGTTCGGTATGCTTTTCGCTCGTTTGTATCTAGTTCACTTACGTGTAAAAAAGGAAAGTCATACAACGCACCGCCGACGTTTTTTGGCAAAGCGGCGTTACTTATCTCAACAGAGGTAACGTTACCATAAATCATTATATAAAAATATTGTGAACCATTATATGAATTTACTACTGGCACAATGGCGAAACCCTTCCCATCACATTCATAGCATTCTTGTATAACATTTACATTTCCTTCAAAACCATATTCTATATATATTGCAGATTTTTTCATCATTTTTTGTTCAAGCGCGTTGTCAGAAGTTATTCTGTTTTTAATTTCATCATCAATTTTTTTGTTTAGTTTTGTATCTTCGTTTAACCTTACTTTTGCTTCGTTGTATAGCGCTTCGTCGATTTTTACAGTTCTATCAAGGTCGGGGTCTTCTGTGGTGCTTTTGGACACCGGAAACTTATAGTGCTCTGTTTCATAAATTAAATTTTCGTCTGGGTGGTAATCTTTTTTATACATGTTATACGCCTCCCTGTTATCTTAATATACCAAACTCTCCAAGCGCATACACTTGTAAGTTTGGGTTTCTCGTTTGCGCGCTTGCGTTGTAAGCCACAACCGTCCATTTGTCTACATTAACAATGATTCCTTCGCAATCAATACTTGCATTTGCAAGAAAATACAATCCATCTTTCTGCATACTTTCCGGTAGTAAAATTCTTGTACTTGCTCCCGCCTCTAACGTTACAACCTGTTCCCAGATACCGCCATAAGTTACAACATGTTCCAAAATTCCTACCGTTACAAAATCTTTGATTTTTTCATTTACTTCGTTTTCAAAGTTTGTTATAATATTGTTAATTTCGTTTTTGTATGAGTTGAACTGATTCGTAATATCCGTCTGAAATTGGTTGTTATTTTGAACCATATTATTAAAAGTTTCTGTCCACTGCGCAAAAGTAGACACCCATTGCGCCCAAGTAGCAGACCATTGCGCCCACGTGCTTTTCATACCATTCCATTCTGTCACAATGTTATTCCATTCTGTCACAATGTTATTCCATTCTGCCACAATGTTATTCCATTGATCGACAATAGAGTTCCATTCGTTGATAATCTGGTTTAAAAGTTTTGTTGCATCTTCGATAAATTTCTTTTGCGCATCGGTTAAATCGTTTACTTGTTTAATAAGCTGATTGAGAATAGCACTTGTGCGGCACAATACCTCATAGTACGACAGCGCATCATCATAAACAAGTGGTTGAGTTTTCTGCAACCAAAATGCAAAGTCTGGAAAATGTACGTTATACAGTTCAGAATTTACGTTAGGGTCAAATGGGTTAATTTTGTTCGCCATTTCATTCTCCTTTCTATCTCATCCAATCAATAGATAAGCCCAAGTTTCCGCGGTTTCCATATGCCGCCATATTAAAATCGTTTCCATGTTCGGAAAAATCGTCAAAAATTGACATAAACAATTCTTCACAATCTGCAATAATCGCATTATTAACGTTTACAATGTGCTCGCGGTACATAATAAGTTCGTTCATTTTACTGCCACGCCATCCTTTTTCTGTCCGATGGCTAGTGTCTATAACTGATGTATTACTCTTACCTGTGTTTTTCTCACTAACTGTGCGGCTGTCCTCTTCTGTGCTTTGACCTCTAGTCATGCCGGACGCATAGTCCGTACCGGAAAAATTAACTTGTGGGTTATCACTGTTAATACGTTGATCATTAGCGCTACTATTGTTAGTGTCGTTCATGGTTCTGTCTGCTTCTGATGTGTTGTTTCCGTCGCTCGTGTCAGTATCGTCAAACGTTATATTTGTATTTTCTAAAATTTGCGCCACGCTTAAATTACTGTCATACATTGCTTTGTATCTAGGCATGTTGCGCCTTAATGTATCATTAAGTTTAAGCTTAAAAAGACCAATCGTTTCAAAACCGATCTCACACATGTAAAAGTGTATTACAAACATACGTTCAAACTCTGTTTTACTGGATTCGTCATCATTGTACCATGGGAACGTAAAGTCAAAAAGCTTTGGTATACCTTTTTCGATCTTGTCATAAGTAGTTGCGTTTAAATCTTTCCAGTCCGAAAAACTCTCGACGTAGTCCCTAAGCCTGGTCGTATATGTCGCCATTTTCTCCGCCCCCTCTCTCAAGGTTTTCTTTTCTCTCAACGCCAAGTCCGCTGCCGATGTAGCGTACGTCAACACTAAGCCCAAAAAGGCGGTTAATCTGTTCACAAGCTCGCTTTCGCACTCCGAGAAATGATTGGCGGTTAATTAACGTTAAATCCGCATCTTGTTCAACTTCGCTCGTAATTAAACGCTCTTTTTTTGTGCCGTCAATGTTATTTATACCAAACTGCACGCAAAAGTCTGCGATTTCCTGACGCATAGCTGTAGTGAGATCTCCAAACACGTTAGGCACATCAAGCTTAAGGACTTTGACATTATCGAGATTTGTTACACCATCTTTAACGGCAATAAATGGCACAAAATCATTATATTGTTTAAATAGATTTTTTATACTTAATCGCTGATTTTCGCTAGCCGCTATAGCTATTGGCGTTCTCTGTGCATATATATTTAGGTTTCTTGTCATCCTCATGTTAGCCAAACTCTCCGCGTACATCTGCACATAATCTACGCTTGGGTATCCTACGCTACTATCCCAGATAATAACGCTATTATTTTTTCCTAAAGTTTTAAAATACTGTTGTGCGTAAGCAAATCGCATGTTCGGCACTCCGTAGATGTCCACAGTGCCGCCAAGGTTGGTTTTCATCGCTGCATATTTTTCTAGCACATCATCTTTAAAAAAGACAGCCTGCCCCCACCAAAAAAGATAGTCCTCTATCACTCGTGGTGGTATTTCATCTGGCAATCCTATCCACTCAAAGCGGTTCACAATCATTTCGTGTAGCATATTAAAATATCGTATATAATAATTGCGATACTGCGGCACGCTGAAATATTCTGCGTCTTTCGATTGATTTTTCATTTTTACACTCCTTCTTAATTATTTGACAAGCCATAGTTTCCAATGTCGTTGGTGTGCCATATTGTCACACCACGATCAAAAATAGATCGCAAAATGACAAGGTAATCTAAATCAATGTTTCCGCTGATTGTGCAATTACGTGTTTTGACAAAATCCCACGCGCTCCGGTTATTGATTGATGGTGTACCAATTTCGCCTATCTTGTACCCAAACATTGTAAAATAATCATCAATCTTACGTGCATACTCTGCACGAATCTGCATCGGGTAATAGCTGATGTGATCGTTACCGATAATTTTACTAGCATTGCCGCTAGAAGTAGTTACGTTTCCGCTCGGTTGTAAATAATGATTAACTACGGCTTTAATACCGTCTCCGATAACTTCCGACCAATCAGTGCTACTAAGTGTCGCAAGTGGGCTAGACTTAAAAGCATCACTCGCGGCTTGCCTTCCTGTTGCTATGGCGCTTCCCGCTCCACTTGCCGCCGCACCTAAAAATCCAAAACCCGCACCAGATAATGTCTTTCCAACTCCACTAAAAACTCCGGCGGCTGTGTCAACTCCCTGTGATACTATACCCCCAGCACTCATTAAAGCACTAGCCCCCGCTGTACTTGTCATCTGTGCAACATATGCTTTGTATGCGTCTGTCATAATTGCACATTTCGGATAATCCGAAAAAGTAAGCATATCAGTATAATCCTGTGCAAAACCTTTATACTGGATTGGATAAGATACTAATAACGGGTTAGGTGTCATGGCTACTGTGTAGGTAAAACTGCAAGCATCACTGGAAAAGTACTCATATTTGTATTCAATGCCCGTACCATTATTGTTATTTCCGTATAAAAAATTATACGGATAACAAAATAACTTTTTGTTTTTTGGTACATATCCATCAATGCTATCATATTTTTTAGGTAAATTTAACTGTTTAAATTGTGTTTCTTCGGCGATAAAGCTGGTAGGCATCATAAACGCGTTTAAAATTCCGTCGATCGTACCGTTTGCGTTAGCGGCAATTAAAAATTCGTTTACGCCGTCTCCATTATCGAAAACGTTAAAAGTGATAGCAGTATACACACCATCTCTAAATTCTCCGCCGTTAAAATTTCCGCTCTCGTCAAACGCACTCGGAATAACAACACTCATAATGTTTCGGTCACTTAGTTCCGGCACATCATAATTCTGTTCCGTTTCTTGCTTAACGATATACTCTCCTGTCTCTAATCCTTCGGGAAAAGTGTACTTGCCTATAACATCGTCAGATTTTTTTACAATCTGTCTCTCGATATAACACTTATTAAGCACCATATCAAACTGGCAATTTGTCCAAACGTCCATAATAAAATGCACGCGACACGAATTAACAGATAATGGTTCTACATTTGTTATAAAGCCATACGCCCAGCTGTCCATATATCCTACGTTTTTAAAAGCAATATAGTTCGCACTGTCTGCATACAACTCATTGACAGGCGCGGCAAAGTCAGCATAACCTCTTTTAACTGGCGCGGCATTGTCAGTGCTATAGATTGCCTTGCTATCAACATATGCGAAAAGTTCTTCTCGGCTGTTAAAAAGTCGCACATGATTATAATAAGAATCCCACGGAATACCACGGCATATTCTAACTTGCGCAACAGGTGCAATTCCATCTACATTTTTTTGTATTGGCATTGGAATCATATTATCCATGCTAACCTCATTTCTAAGGGGGCATTAAGCCCCCTTGCTGATTTAGTGATTAACTGTAACAGTACCTGTACCACTTACTGTACTCTTGTACCTTGACGTAGCTTTTACGGTAAGCGTTGCCGCTTTCTCGTCATTGGCAATATGCAAGATATTCGACCCCGGAATAAAACTTGTATACTGGCTTGTCGCGCCCTCTACGTCAAAATCGAGCATCTGCGGCGTGTACTGATCTGTGCCTGTTACTAAGGCTGTAACCTCAACATCAGTTCCCACATTTCCTGCGGTATCTGTAACGCTTACGGTTGTAAGGCCAACAGTGTCCGTAGTAAAAACAATACACGGGAAAAACGGAGAATAGGAAAACATTTCACTCATTGTGTAAAAGTAGTTCCATGTCAGCGCCGCGCCGTTTCTCGAATCGGTCAGTGTCCGGAAATTCTCACGTACATTAAAAAATCTCATATCAAACAGCGCAAGCTTGATATTGGGGTCGTCAAACTTGTCAATGATAATTTTGCGGACATTGATGTCAACTTTATCCATATTAAAGGCTGTTGCAAGCACTTCAACATCTAACTCCGCGTCAATTTCCGGCGTTGTAATATAAAAGATTGTCTGATCGTTTGCGCAACTGTCTGCTCCGGCAATGTTGTACTCGGGGTGGGGAAACTTCATCTGACCGATGTAAGTTTTTACAAGCTTTGTCAGCTTTTTAGCGTTTTCTGCGCTCGCTGTAGGGTCTGCAACATTAACTGCGTAAAGCTGATCTGCCGCACTTGCGCTCTCAATAAGACGCTTCATGCAAAGGTATTCATCCCAGTTCGCCGCCGCAAAAAGTGATTGTACTTTTGCGTTAATCAGATCGCGCACACCATACTCTGATCTAAACGCTGTACGCAAGTTGTCAAAGGTAACTGTAACCGCGTACTGGATAGCTGGCGTGATCTTGTGATATGCCGCCATAACACTTGATTGATAGTAGGCGTACAGTTCTGCAACGCTCGCAAACTGATTGAACTGCTTTCCTTTTGCCATATTCACAAAGATCTCTTCTTCTGTACCGCCGTAACGCATCGGGTCTCTCTTAAGCACTCCGAGCGGATTCTCAAAAAAGACTGTTTCGATTCTCTGCTCCATAATCTGTTCTACTAATGCGTTAGCAAACGCATTTCTAAGTGGAACGATGTTAAGCAAACTCTCGTAGATACTCGAGATATTCTCTGCTGTTGCTTCCGGTATTCTGTTCTGATACTCTAAACTCTGCATAGATCTTACTGCGTTTAAAATGGCTACGTTAGTAGCCGGAATTTTGTTACCCATTTTTCTCCTTTCTTACTCTGTACTGCCGTCAAAATCGAGCATATCCGGTGTTACGTCTTCGATCACTTCAACATCTGCTTTTGGTTCTTCAATGCCCGTTCTCGGATTTTCCTGTCCGGCTAGCATCTCGCCAAAACGCGCAATGTACTTTTCGCGTAATCCCTCATAGCGTTCTTTGTATCCGTCATCGGTTACGTTCGCGCCGCTTCTGATTGATTCCGTAATAACGTTGATTTCTTCGTCCAATTCTTCCGGCGCTTCGATCTTTCCTAAGATCGCTTTTAAAGCTTCGTCTGCTGTCATTCTTCTACCTACCTTTCCCTAAAAATGGTTTTAAAAAGTATATAAACGGTGTTTTTCTAGCACTCGGAATAGGCGCTACACCGGATATATTGATTGTACATTCTTGATAAATATTTGTATCACTTAATACAAAAAAACGCATAATAATTTTCCGCAATGCTGTAACATTTACTTTGATATAACAATAACCTTTTTCTTTTTTAACAAGTTCCGCTCCGTTTGGTACGCTAACTCCCCAATCATAATTTGATCTTACATTAAATCTAACAACAGTACCAACGTTTGCTTGTTGGCTGTAGGGTGTAACGTTAATCTCCGGCGCGGGCGGCGCGGGTCTGTTTATACCAATCTGGCATTGCGCTGTAATGCTCTGATCTTCAACTAACCAAAAACTTACAACACTTGTAACTTGCGCACCGTTTGCATTTCCGCTAACAATCAACGCATTATCTTCTTTCGTTGCTGTTAAATACTGACCGATGTTATAAGTCCATTCCGAGTTAGCATTAACAGTAATTCTAATGCTTTCCCCATCTACTATACTAGCACTAATAGGGTCTATTGTCAACACTTTTATTTCCGGCGGTAGATTACCGTGCATATCATCGTATATGTCCATACTACAGTTGAATCGGTACTCTTGTACATCTTCTCCCTGCAAGGTTGGATTTTCAAAATTTTTAAGCACATATGTGCTCGCTGTACGCATATCTGTAGCATTGCGCAAAACCTCAAGTGTACTCGCGTATGAGGTCTGTAACTCATATGACAAGTAATAGACAGCTAACTCAACACTTCCTATACTGCTGTATCCTCCACTTTTCCATGCGTCATAATATCCTGCTTTTCGAGATGAAAACGTCCATTGCGCTAAACCATATCCTTTGTGGTCTCTATCTCCATCTAATCCGCTAGTAATAAATTGATCTCTAGTTATAGTACCGTTATCTACATTACTGGTATAAATGCGACTGCGGTTAAAAAAATTTGTACTATTATTATCGTTTTCGCACCTATAAGGCACAATTCCACTTTCCGCCCATAAGTTACCAAGCAAAGCCGCCAACCCTATTTCGTTATTAATTAAATTATATAAGCCGTTCCACACCGCCCTAGTATAACCATAATCACGATAATCAGATCGTCTACCCATCACATCAACCTCACACTAAGTATATCAAGCACAATATCTTTACATTTCAGATCTTTAAATCTTAACAATCCCAAGTCATAAGACCGTTTAAGATAGTCATAGATAAAACTCTGACTACTCAACATCAAAGTGTCTGCATTATGACTGCTCGCGTCAAACGTAAAGCGATATTTACAACTCTGGTCTACAGTTCTGTCAATATACACAATACCTTTTTCTGGGTATTCTCTGACCGCATAATTATCTTTTCTACAAACTAGCGTAAATATATAACGGCTGTTTCCGCTAATACTTTCCACAAAAGCGCTTGCATCACATAGATATACACCATCGGCGCTACTCTTCTGATACTGGCTATTTTTAAACACTTTTGCAAATTTGCTTTCATTTATAGCATTTTGTGCATCTTTGTTAATAACAAATTGTGCAACCCATCCATGCCCACGCAAAAAATTTGTGTTATCTCGCAATCTTTTGTGGATTCCAAAATAAATAAAATACGGATTCAGAAGTGTTACATAATTTGCCATTAGATAAGTTGGTACTTCTCGTACCTGTTTTCCTTTACCTCTACAGATCGTTCTCAAAGTACTCTCAAACTTTGTTATTTCATTTTTTAAATAGCCATTGTTTTCAAGCACAAATTCATCAAAAACAATCATACTAACATCTTTAAACATTGGGCTGTACTTTTTAAGTTTATCAGTATTATTAAAGTATACCGCGTATCCAAGTAGCACAACGTTATCATCTTTATCATGTAGCATCATTGCACTGATTAATCCTTTTACAATGCTTTTATTAATCACAACTTTTCCATACTCGGGGTAAATGTCCAGTACATCTTCATACATTTTTCCACTACTCGATATTTCATCCTGTGTTCTGTATAAAAAAACAACTTGCTTATCATTCTGCACATTTTTTAAAGATTCAATCAAAAGCGCTGTAGTCTTTCCGGCGCTACGATTTCCGATAATCATTCTTAAAATCGGTTCATCGTCATCTAAGTCTTTTACATTTTTTATACTATCAAGATTATAAAAAGCCATTACGCTCCTCCTTAACTGGACTAGCGGGAATTGAACCCGCATTGACGGAATCAAAATCCGTTGCCTACCGTTAGACGATAGTCCCTAGAAGTTTCACGTGAAACATTTCTTACTTTTTCGGTGCTTTCTCCAAGATTTCTCTAATCTTTTCCGGAACTAAGCTTTTATTTATCCGGCTGACATTTTCCAAAATACTGCCGATTTCCATCAAAATAATATATACACAAATACTCTCAAGCACCGGAACGCTAAAGCCCATATCAAGAAAACTCTGTCCGTAGTCAATCAAAAACCCAACAGCCACAATGACGATTTCACCGAACTTGTTAAAAAGTCCGTCACGCATCACACTGCTGTTAAAATTACTGTTTTTAACTGCCATAACAATTCCCGTGATAAAATCAAGCGCAATAAACAACATTACAATTACAATACTCATTTTTTCTCCTCTTTTCTGCGGCGGTAGCAATTAACAGAATTACCGCCGCGTTGATAGTTTTAGAGTTTCGCGGTATCGGCTCGCACCAACCACGGCGCGGGGCACGGTTTTTCCCGTCGGTTTACGCCCACAAAAACCAATCCGGTACTACTCCACACACTCCAATTACTCGGACATAGGATATTTCGTAAGGAAATAGGAGGAATTTAGTAATTGAAGTGTGTGCAATAGTACCAAAATAAAATTATGTTTTATGCCATGTACGGCAAGCCATGCCGCTCCATGCCGGTTTTGCCGTACATGCCATAAATGCCATTCTTACGCCGTGCAATGCCGTGAATGGCATTGCACGGCGATCTTATCTGTCAAATGGGTTATACGGCGTTGCCGGAACAAGCTTTGAAATGTCAATGCCCTTGAGATAAGCACTCTGGTACTTCTTGCCCTTGTACTTACCTTCAACAACTTTGAACGCGATTTCTACTTCGGAATCAGCACCGATCTCTTCCGCCTTGATTGCTGTCTCGTCGTCCGGGTTCTGTTCAACACCGTCAAGATAAATCGGGAAGTCGAACTTGGTGTGTGCCTTTACAAGCTTTGTGCCGTCATCGGATGTTTTAATCGGACAGTCAATCTCGGTGTTCAGACCCGCGTTTTCGATCAGCTCCGCCGCGGCTTCATCTGTGATCTCTACCATGATGGAAAACTTGCCATCGTTTGAAAATGTAGAATACACCTTACCTGTTGCGTATAACATAATTTTTTTCTCCCTTTCTCTAATTGAATTTAATGTTGAATAATGGTGCAAGCATGTTTCACGTGAAACATTTAAAGTGTTGCTTGCTGTGATCTTTACTTCTTTGACGCTTTGTAGGCATCATACTCTTCTGCTGTCATTGAGTTCTCAACGAACGTGGACAACGGCATGAAGCGTGTTTCCTCTTTCCTGTCAACCTCAATCAGATTACCCTTTGCAATACCGAAAGACTCTAAAATCTCGTCTCTCTCCGCCGCTGTAGTAATCTCATGATCCCACTCTACAACATCTCCCATTTTAATACCATCTTCTGCCGATACCGTCATAATCTGGTATAATACTTTTGTTGGGATAGTTTTGGAAATTACCTTTTCCATTTTGTTTTCCTCTCTTTCTTTGTATAATGTAGCGAAAACTGCGTAGCTTATTATAGCTTGCCATCGTCAGACTGTAAGTTGCTATCTTTTCAGTGACGGGAGATTGTGTCTCCCGTTTCGGCTTTATCTGAAAAATTCTGTTTTATGCACTACTCTCTCGGGATAAAACTGAATATAACCAACTACTTCCGGTTCTACTAAACGCCCTACATCTTTGCGTGATATTCTTGTAATACGCACAACATCGTATACTTCTGTATGTAATTCCGCTGATGCAGTGTATATAGTATTTAATCTATATATGTGTGTTGTGTTTACATAGTACATTGCACCTTCTTCTACCCTGTTTTTCAATCTGTACTTTGTTTCTGCTGAAATTCTTACCATTGTTGTTTCCTCACTTTCTTGTGCTTATTGTTTGTTTTTCCTTACATGATTATAATATCATGTTTATTCTATTTTGTCAAGCTAAAGTTATATAATTTCTAGAAAAATGTTTTACTTCTGCTTTTGCGTATTTTACTACTAATGTTATAAGTTCTTCGTCTAATTCAATACATTTTCCATGCGAATTGAATAAACAGAATTTTTCATCCCCTATCCACATGTCATTAGCGTTGTAAAGTTCTGATAGTGTCATGTTGTTTCCCCGCTTTCTTAAAATCCCATGAGTCTTGCTAATCTCGATTTATTCAATACAATACTATCATCCATTAACTGATTAACAACATTCAATACATTTTCCATTTTAGCTTCGGGAAATGCACTGCCAATATAGAAAAATATTGACCCACCAAAAGGGCTTAAATTATTTTCTTTCATGTGTCTTTTTTGTAAAATCGTAAATTTCTTTTTCTTTCTTTGTCATTGTGGTTTCCTCACTTTCTTGTGCTTTGTTTTTCCCTTACATGATTATAATATCATGTTTATTCTATTTTGTCAATATAATTTTAAAAATTTTGATTCTTTTGCTCCAATTTTTTCATCAATTCGATTTCTCTCTTTTCACTAATCGTCATATATTTTTGTCGTAAATCATTGATTGCGTCGTAAACTGCTTTTATGTTTGCTTCTGGTACTCTAATAGCGGCATAAATGTACAACTTACTACTATTAAAGTCGGACGTTCAAAATATGTGCTTCAAACATACGCGATAACTCTAAGTACACTCTTTCTTTCATTCTTATTCCTCACTTTCGTTTACTTTGTTGTCCTTACATGATATATTATATGCCTATGTTGCGTGTATGTCAAGCGTTTATTCGTAATCATCTATAAAATTTCTCCCTATTATTTCTGAGTACTCGTCTGTGATGCCTAATGTATATGTTGTATCAACTATAGCTATATTTGATGCTGTTGTAAATGTTGATTCTTTACCTAAATAATCTGTTATTGTTATCGAATGTATGTTCGATTCATTAAAATAAGACACGGTGCGTCCAGAATCAGTAAAAAGCTTTCCAATTTTAAAATCAGCTATGCCGTTTCCACGCTTTAATTCTGCCGCGCCTTTATCCTTAGATAAACCTGATACCGTTACATGCAAAATATCTTTTCTTATTTCTCCTGTTTTTTTATCTTTATCATCAGATATGTACGCATACTTTTTAGCTCCAAGCGTTTTAAACTTTTTATAATAACCATCATCATCCCAAACGCCTAAGTAATAACGAGTTGTAGTTCCATCCTTGTTTTGACGATCTGCATAATTGCGATAACGTTGATGTTTTGCTAATAAGTAATCATTACGGTCTTTAAAGCTTTGTAAATGCTGTTTGTTAATAAATTTGACACTATCAGTATCCGCATAAACAAAATCCCATCCAACGGCGTCTATCATCTTTTGTAGTTCCCAACGTGCATTCGCAGTAATATAAACGCCCCATTGATAAAGCAGAAATGAATTTTTTGAAGCAGAATATTGTACTATTGATTCTATTAAATCCGGTGTAACCTTAGACCATTCGCCATTATCGTAAACTATTTCATTGTGGCATATATCTGTAACCATTGTACCAAAAACAGAATTTAAGCTGTTTTTACTTTTCATATACTCATATTCTTTTCCGTCTACGTCCTTAAGCTGTGTTTTTTTATCGTAAAACTCTAACATAGTGTTTACTATTGGTGGTGGCAAATAATCTTTTTTCGCTATATATCCGCATATCCACTCTATGTCCTCAAAATGGTATTGATTGCAGATAATGATAAAATCTAATTCAGTGCAAGCGTACGTTACCCAGTCAGCCGATAGCACGCGCCCGTTGTCGTTTACGTATTCTTTGCTAAATGATGTACAATGTGCAAAATCAATATATGGCACTGTCACATCTTCATGCACTGTTATATCCTTAAATGTTACTTGCATAATGATAGCGTTTTGTTTTTTGTTACAATCAGATAATAATTGTGTAAAATTTTTTGGCTCGTACTCTATAAATGGTGTCATAGGGTATAAATCAGAGCATATACATGATGGATAACTTGACACTCTATCCATGCTGTATACATTTTCGATTATTGCATCTGCATAATATCTACTGGCATGCGTGTTACCTCCGCGAAAAGCTTTCCGCAATAATGTATAAACTTCCGGTGTAGGCATAAGAGTTTCAAACAATTCTCTATAATTCTTGTCCTCTCTGCAAGCTTTGCGCATTTCACGACGCACGTATCCAGTTGAGGTTAAAGGTATTGTTGCTAACGTGTCGTTATAATCATCCAATTTTGATAAAATGCATTCCTCAAGACCTTTTACATCGTTATAATCGTACGCTAACTCTGTTTCTGTTTGCGGTGTGTCTGGTGTGCGCACCTTTTTATAATCATATTTATCTTGTAACTTATAATGTACACAAAATTTTGAGTTTTCACAAAATTTTGATAAACTCATATTAGATAAAAAATAACTACATCTAAATTCAAAGTGTGGAAACGTTTCACGTGAAACATTCAGTCTGTTTATTGTTTTTAAATAGTCGGACTTTAAACAGGCGTTGAATTTGATGACCTTGTGCGATTCACGCGCAAAAAGTGATTCTATATATAAAAAATCCTTTACAAACATAAATTCATAAGCTAAATTATGAACATAAATAACTAATTGTTTTGAAGCTGATAATTCTAGGTATTCTCCTAGTTTACTTAAAAACTTAGTAAATTCTTCCCACCGTCTACCAAAACAAACATTCCCTTTGTAACAAAACTGCCAATGATACATAAATGCATAGGGTTTTTCACTGTTTATTGTTGTAGATTCTATATCAAATGTTGCAGGGCTATCTATATAAGCAATAGCCCTTTTGCCTTTTTTTCTAACTGTAGTATAATTCCAATTTATTACGTTATATGGATAATCGTATACTGTGTAAACTGTTTCATTTTTTGTATATTCTTTCCCTTTTTTCGTGTAAAATGTTTGTATTACCATAAGCTTCTACCTTTTACATATGTATGCATTGCCGAGCTATATTCCTCTAGTTCTAACTTTATTTCGTTCGCTGATTTACCCTCTTTGTATAGCAAATCATATATTTCGATAATGTCTTCTGATGGATTGCGCATTTTTAAGCTTTTATACTCTTGAGAGTGTAAAAAAGCGTAGAAATCTTGATCGTTTAGCAACTCTTCCGATATTCCTAAGTTTCTAAGTGCTTGTGTTCGCTCTTGCCTTATCTCTTTTATCCCTGTCAACGTGTGACTTCTTGCTGTCACAAATCGCACAAGCTTCATATAAGCGCGCTGATTGTACTTATCTGGATTCCATTCATCCCTTTTACCTAGCACATTCAGTACGCTTTCTTTTTTATAGCCCATTTTTTCAATCCGTGCTTTTTGCTTGTTAGCAAGCGGCGCTAACTTTTTGTACATGTCGCGCCGCTCTTTTCCGCGCAAAGATAAGAGATAATCTTTGTTATACATTGCGCAAATGCTCGGATGCAAACGCCCAAGCTATGCGTTCGTCAATAATTTTTATAGCCCTGTCTAAGTCAAAATCGTATCTATCGATAACTACTGTCACCAATTTTACCGTTTTGTAATCAACGCAAACGGCAAATGATAAACCTATAGACCCGTCATCATAAGGGCAAACGCTGTCTAGTAATACATTTTCCCATTTTGTGCGCACTCTATAAGCAATAGCTTTTTCCTTATACTCTTGTAATTTTGTCATGATTATCCCTCCGTTATAATAGCTTTAAATCCGGCACTTTCAAGCGCTACTAACAAATTATGTGCATTTTCGATATTGTGAAAAGCCCCTTTTTGATCGAGCACAGATACACGATAAATCTTAGATTCATCAATCTTTTCGCTTGACACGTCCAATTCATCATTCTTAGCTTTCTCCTCTGCCCGCGGTTCGCATATACACCGTGTTCCTGTGATGCCGTAAACGATTGCCGCCGCCATTTCATGCGGATTGTAAAAAGCAATATCTTTTTTCGAATTGACAAAACAACATTCGATTAACATCGCGGGCGCTTTTGTCCGGCGTAAAAAGCCTAGCTTCTTGTTGGTTTTTATGCCCCTGTTCTTAAACCCCAACGAACAAATCGCATTAAGCACATTGTCAGCGTAAACACTTGCTTTCGAGACCTCGTCATAAATATATACCTCTGTTCCATTAGCTTCTGAATTGGCGGCAGAATTAAAGTGGATCGAAATATCTAAATCAACCTTGTGTTCGTTGCATTTATTGATAATACGGGTTAAAACATTAGTTTGAGATGTTCCGTCTTCCACCGTGCAATCATAGACTGTGTGTCCCATTCTGCGCAACTCGTCAATCACAAGTTCTTTTACACGCCTATTCTCGAGAGATTCAGAGATAAGCCCTACAGCACCGCAAGCTACTTTTCCGTGCGGGTTATGACCCGCGTGTACATTGATTACCATTTTATTTTCCTCTCTTTCTGATAGACTATTCCTATCTATAATCCATTTTAAACCTACTATATAAAATTGTCAACCAGAACTTTTGTTCATGTATGAGTTATCCACATCGAACAAATGTTCGTGCTAGACGGACTAATGGTGTCCGTCTAC
>UMBR01032661.1_pt1 | contig 13905 bp, 10 predicted proteins | sample 1964011 | NCBI WGS metagenome assembly UMBR01 (sample SAMEA4835946, study PRJEB28245) | human gut metagenome | biome: gut microbiome; material: fecal sample | place: Denmark | collected 2008
GTGAACCCGGATGAGACTTACTGCAAAGTAAAAGCTGCAGACGGATACACCTACTACATGGCAGAGGCGCTTCTTGACAAAGTGTTAGGAAAGCTTGGAAATGAAGAGGAAGGTGTCAAAGCATATGAAGTATTAGAGACTTACACCGGAAAAGATTTAGAGTACAAAGAATATGAGCCGTTATATGCATGTGCAGCAGAAGTGGCAGCAAAACAGCACAAAAAAGGACATTTTGTTACCTGTGATACTTATGTAACGATGTCTGATGGTACCGGTATCGTTCATATTGCTCCTGCATTCGGTGAAGATGATGCGAATGTTGGACGTAAGTACGATCTTCCGTTTGTACAGTTTGTAAACGGAAAAGGTGAGATGACAGAAGAGACACCTTATGCCGGATTATTTGTAAAGAAAGCCGACCCTGAAGTATTAAAAGATCTGGATGCGCAGGGCAAATTATTTGACGCACCAAAGTTCGAACATGAATATCCACACTGCTGGAGATGTGATACACCGCTTATTTACTATGCAAGAGAGTCATGGTTCATCAAGATGACAGCAGTCAAAGATGACCTGATCCGTAATAATAATACTGTAAACTGGATCCCGGAATCCATCGGTAAAGGACGTTTCGGTGACTGGCTTGAGAACATCCAGGACTGGGGAATCTCCCGTAACCGTTACTGGGGAACTCCTTTAAATGTATGGGAATGTGAAGGCTGCGGACATCAGGAGTCCATCGGAAGCCGCGCCGAATTAGCAGAGAGAAGCGGAAACCCGGATGATGCCAAAGTGGAATTACACAGACCGTATATCGACGCTGTGACCTTCAAATGCCCTGACTGTGGCAAGACCATGCACAGAGTGCCGGAAGTGATCGACTGCTGGTTCGACTCAGGAGCAATGCCGTTTGCACAGCACCATTATCCATTTGAAAATGAGGATTTGTTCAAACAGCAGTTCCCGGCTCAGTTCATTTCCGAGGCGGTAGACCAGACACGAGGATGGTTCTATTCCCTGATGGCAGAGTCCACCTTACTGTTTAATAAAGCTCCTTATGAAAACGTTATCGTTTTAGGACATGTACAGGATGAGAACGGACAGAAAATGTCCAAATCCAAAGGAAATGCAGTCGATCCGTTCGATGCATTAGAGACTTACGGAGCAGATGCGATCCGCTGGTATTTCTACATCAACAGCGCTCCATGGCTTCCAAACCGTTTCCATGGAAAAGCAGTGCAGGAGGGACAGCGTAAGTTCTTAAGCACCTTATGGAACACTTATGCATTCTTTGTACTGTATGCAAACATTGACGGATTTGACGCAACAAAATATAAACTGGAATATGATAAATTATCCGTGATGGATAAATGGTTACTGTCCAAATTAAATACCGTGATCGGCGCTGTGGATGATAACCTTGGCAGTTACAAGATCCCGGAAGCTGCAAGGGCACTCGATGAGTTTGTGGACGATATGAGTAACTGGTACGTAAGACGCTCCCGTGAACGTTTCTGGGCAAAAGGAATGGAGCAGGATAAGATCAATGCCTACATGACACTTTACACAGCGTTAGTAGAGATCTGTAAATGTGCAGCACCAATGATCCCGTTCATGACAGAGGAAATCTATCAGAACCTTGTGTGCAGCATTGATAAAAATGCGCCGGAAAGTATTCATTTATGTGACTTCCCAACCGTTAATGAAGCATACATTGACAAAGAGTTAGAGAAAAATATGGATGAGGTATTAAAGATCGTGGTTATGGGCCGTGCATGCCGTAATGCAGCAAACATCAAGAACCGTCAGCCGATCGGAAATATGTTTGTCAAAGCTCCATTTGAACTTTCAGAGTACTTCAAAGAGATCATCGAGGATGAGCTGAATGTAAAGAAAGTTTCCTTTACCGATGATGTAAGTTCCTACACAAGCTATACATTCAAACCACAGCTCCGTACTGTAGGACCAAAATATGGAAAATATTTAGGACAGATCCAGAAAGCTTTAGCGGAACTTGACGGAAACGCTGCTATGGCAGAGTTAAAGGAAAATGGATTTATCACTTTGAAGTCTGTCAGTGATGATGTAAAATTAGCAGAGGAAGATCTGTTAATTACAATGACACAGATGGAAGGTTATGTAACGGAGGGGGACAATACAGTAACCGTTGTCCTTGATACCAACTTAACACCGGAGTTAATTGAAGAAGGATTTGTGCGTGAGATCATCAGCAAGATCCAGACCATGAGAAAAGAAGCAGGATTCGAAGTGATGGATAAGATCATGATCTCTTATCAGGCAGATGACAAAGTGGCTGCCATCTTTGACAAATATGGTGATGCGATCAAAGCAGATGTACTCGGACTTGATGTTGTAGCTGGCAGTGTGGATGGATACGAGAAAGAATGGAATATTAATGGGGAAACCGTTCTTTTAGGTGTAAAAAAAGGAGAGTAAGGAAATGTCTAAAACAGCAGCAGTCTTCAATAAGAAAAAATTTATCAATGATGTAACAGAGACAGTCCGTCATATGTATCGCAAACAGTTAAAAGAAGCAAGCCAGCAGGAGATTTTCCAGGCGGTATCCTACGTCGTAAAAGACGTTGTGATCGATGACTGGCTGGCAACCCAGCAGGCATTTGACGATCAGGATCCAAAGATTGTCTATTATATGTCAATGGAATTTCTGATGGGCCGTGCGCTTGGAAATAACCTGATCAATTTAAAAGCTTACAAAGAAGTGAAAGAAGCTCTGGAAGAAATCGGACTGAATCTTGACGTGATCGAAGATCAGGAGCCGGATCCTGCACTCGGAAACGGTGGTCTTGGACGTCTTGCAGCATGCTTTATGGAATCACTGGCAACACTCGGATACGCAGCTTACGGCTGCGGTATCCGTTACCGTTATGGTATGTTCAAACAGCAGATTTCGGATGGTTTTCAGGTAGAAGTACCGGATAACTGGTTAAAGAATGGATACCCATTCGAACTTCGCAGACCGGAGTATTCCTACGAGATCAAATTCGGCGGCTATGTCCGCACCGAAGACATGGGAAATGGCAACACCAGATTTATCCATGAAGGCTATCAGTCCGTTATGGCGATCCCATACGATATGCCGATCGTAGGATATGATAATCATATGGTAAATACGCTGATGATCTGGGATGCAGAGCCTAAGGAAGGTTTCCAGTTAGATTCCTTTGATAAAGGAGATTATAACAAAGCGGTAGAGCAGGAAAACCTTGCACGTAACCTGGTGGAAGTCCTTTATCCGAATGACAATCATATTCAGGGAAAAGAACTTCGTTTAAAACAGCAGTATTTCTTCGTATCTGCAAGTTTACAGCGTGCGATCGCAAGATTCAAAAAGCATCATGAGGATATCCATCAGCTGCCTGAGAAAGCAGTATTCCAGATGAATGATACACATCCGACGGTTGCAGTGGCAGAGTTAATGCGTATTTTGCTGGATGAGGAAGGCTTAAGCTGGGAGGATGCGTGGGATATCACAACCCACTGTGTTGCTTATACCAACCATACCATTATGGCTGAGGCTCTTGAAAAATGGCCGATCGAGATTTTCCAGAGACTGCTTCCGCGTGTATATCAGATCGTGGAAGAGATCAACCGCCGTTTTGTTTTACAGATCCAGGAGCAGTATCCGGGCAACAATGATAAAATTGCAAAAATGGCAATTTTATATGATGGTCAGGTAAAAATGGCGCATCTTGCAATCGTTGCAGGTTATTCTGTCAACGGTGTTGCCAGACTGCACACAGAGATTTTGAAAAAAGAGCAGTTAAAAGATTTCTATGAGATGATGCCGCAGAAGTTCAATAACAAAACCAATGGTATCACACAGAGACGTTTCTTAGCACATGCGAACCCGCTTCTGGCTGACTGGGTGACAGCACATGTGGGAGAAGGCTGGATCACAGACCTTTCCCAGATCAGGAAACTTGCGCCTTATGCAGATGATAAAAAAGCACAGCAGGAGTTTCTGGAGATCAAGCACCAGAATAAAGTGCGCCTTGCAAAATATATCAAAGAGCACAATGGAATTGATGTTGATCCGGATTCCATCTTTGATGTACAGGTAAAACGTCTTCATGAGTACAAACGTCAGCTGTTGAATATCCTTCATGTTATGTATCTCTATAATGAGATCAAAGAGCATCCGGATATGGAATTTGTTCCAAGAACATTCATTTTTGGCGCAAAGGCAGCAGCCGGTTATAAAAATGCAAAACTTACCATTAAACTGATCAACAGCGTTGCAGAAGTGATCAACAATGATAAGAGTATCAATAATAAGATCAAAGTGGTATTTATCGAGGACTACAAAGTTTCCAATGCAGAGTGGATCTTTGCAGCAGCAGATGTCAGCGAGCAGATCTCAACTGCAAGTAAAGAGGCATCCGGTACCGGTAATATGAAGTTCATGTTAAACGGTGCCCTGACACTTGGAACGATGGACGGTGCAAATGTTGAGATGTACGAGGAAGTCGGACCGGATAATATGTTTATTTTCGGTATGAGTTCTGATGAAGTCATTGCACATGAGCATAACCGTGATTATGATCCGATGCAGATTTTCAACACGGATCAGGATATCCGCAAAGTTCTGACACAGTTAGTGAACGGATTCTACTCACCGAACGACTCCGAACTTTTCCGTGACCTGTACAATTCACTGCTGAATACACACAGCACACAGTACGCGGATACTTACTTCATTCTTGCAGACTTCCGTTCTTATGCAGAAGCGCAGAAGAAGATCATGGAGTATTACAAGAACAGGAGCGCCTGGGCAAAGAGCGCTATCTTAAACACTGCACATTCCGGCAAGTTCTCATCCGACAGAACGATTCAGGAATATGTGGATGATATCTGGCATTTACCGAAGGTGAAGGTTGATGTGGAATAAAGAATAGATGTTTTAATCAGAAGGCAGTTCTGTGATAGGTATATAGTCATTGCTTGGGAAACGTATCTATCATGGAACTGCATTTTTGAAATTTAAAAGTATTTTCAGCAAGCTGATTTGAAAGGCACTAAATCATTATGAAAAATATAACTTTTTTAGACAGCATTAAATGTGCTGTAAAGGGAATGAAGTATGCTTTTAAAACAGAAAAAAATTTTAAATATTATTTCTTTATTGCCTTATTTTTTCTGATTTTAAATATTTTATTAAAATCAACAAAACTGGATTACATTTTGTACATAATTGTAACAAGTGGAGTTTTGATGGCTGAATTAGCGAATACAGCTATTGAACATGTTGCAAATGCTATATCAGGTAAATACAATGAGGAGATTCGATTAGCAAAAGATATTGGTTCCGGTATTGTGTTAATGCAGGGATTTGCTTTTTTTATTGTAGAGGGAATAGTTTTTATCACTAAATTTGTGTAAACAAGAGAGGAAAGACCCGGCAGGCAATCCTATTTGGGATGCGCTGGATCATAACAGAACATATATGATAATTTTAGATATGTATTTAACGATGTTATCCGTTATATTGGGTGGTATATTGAACATGCTTTTTGTAAAAACAAATTTTTATAAGAAGTATAAATATCCGATTGACTGTAACAGAAAATTCAGGGACGGGAAAAGGATATTTGGAGACAATAAAACATGGATAGGTATTGTGTCCATGATTGTCTGTTGCATCTTATCTCAGGTATTTATAGGTTTTATCTGTAATGCTTTCAATATCAATAATCATAACCAAATCTATCGTTTTTATGAAAATAAAGTAGGGGTTAATGTTTTGACAGGATTTTTGTTCGGCTTTATGTACATGTTGTTTGAACTGCCAAATTCATTTATAAAAAGAAGATTGGATATTGAATGTGGAAAAACAAATACAAATATAATAGGAAAATTATTCTTTGTCATAGATCAGATCGATTCCCTCATAGGAGTCATGCTGATTTTAGTGATATTTGCTAAAATCTCCTGGAAACAATACTTTGCGTATATTTTCATTGGTGGATTCACTCATATTATGGTAAACTTATTTTTATACAAAATCAAAGTCAGGAGAAATGTATGAAAAGGGAAAAGAAGTTATTCATCGGATGCTTTAATAAATCGGTTATTTTAACGTACATTGGAGTTATTTTTGCCCTTGCAGGCATTTTTATATTAATAGATTTACAGGAAGCGGAGCAAATGAACCTTGTGATGTTTTGTCTGATCATTTCTGGTCTGTGTGATTTGTTTGATGGCTTTATTGCCAGAAAATGCAACAGAAATGAAACACAAAAAGCTTTTGGAGTTCAGATCGATACATTATGCGATATTATCTCATTTGTTATATTTCCGTCGATTCTTTTGTATAAAATGGCATTTCAGCATCATTCTCAGATGGTATTTACGGTTTCTATCGTGATGATTATTTTATATGTTTTGTGTGGTATTACCCGGCTGGCATGGTTTAATATATTAGCCAATGCCGGAAGTAAAACAACTTATTATCAGGGTGTACCAGTTACATATATTTCGTTTGTTGTCCCTGTTTTTTATGTGGGCATTCAAAGAATTCCCTTCCTGATGCGCAATATAAATGATATATTTGTGATCCTATATGGTGTTATGGGATTTTTGTTTGTGGCGAATTTGAAAATAAAAAAACCATCAGGAAAATGGTATGTATTTTTTTCGGTCGCTGCGATTGTCACAGTGGTATTACTTTTTATTTAGTGGTGGTTATGGTTAAAATTTATCATAGAGACAGTAAAAAACTGATAGAAGAAAAAGAATATCAGGAAGAGTTATTGATTTTTTTATATAAAACAGTGATAGGAAGAAGCTTATTAAAGTTATTTGTTGCCAGACCATGGTTCAGCAATTTAAGAGCAAGATATCAGAAGAGCCCTGAATCAAAAAAAGATATTTTGCCGTTTGTAAAAGAATATCATGTAGATATCTCCGATTATAATATCGATCACTTTGACAGTTTTAATGATTTTTTTACAAGGAAAAGAATGTATGGAACGACAACCCGGTCAAATGAATTGATGGCAATTGCTGACAGCAAATTATCTGTTTATAGAGTTGATGAAAAACTGAAATTGAATATAAAGAATTCTATTTATGAATTAAAAGATATTATTCAACAGAAAGAAATTGCTGATTTATATAAAAACGGATATGCTCTCGTGTTCAGGTTAGCGGTGAATGACTATCATCGTTATGTATTTTTTGATGATGGTGAATTAATTTCTTCTGAATTTATAAAAGGTGAATGGCATACCATAAGGCCTGTTTCTGAAAAATATAAAGTGTATGCCAGAAACAGCAGGGTTGTGAATGTCATGGATTCAAAATCGTTTGGTATCATTACGCAGGTTGAAATAGGTGCTTTACTTGTGGGGAAAATTGTCAATCATAATACTCATATGTTCAGCAGGCTGGAAGAAAAAGGTTATTTTGAATATGGTGGTTCTACTATTGTAATGTTTTTTCCACCCAATATCATGATAGATGAAGATATATTAAGACAATCTCAGGCGGGATATGAAACTCAGGTTTTCATAGGTGATAAAATCGGACAAAGAAAGGAATAAAGAGCCATGTTTGCTGCATTAAAAAGGTTAAATATTTATCAAAAAGAAATGTATCCAATCATTTCAAGATTATTATTAGGATATTTGGTGTTTGGTGAAATTTATTTTATCATTCTGTTAAATCATGGAATTATAGATGTGAAGTTTGGGATACAGGAACTGGTTTGTGGATTTACTGTATTTAGTTTTCTGTTCTGGCTTAGGATCGCAGATGATTTTAAGGATTATGAACTTGATTGCAGATTATTTAAAGAGCGGCCATTGCCTTCTGGAAGAGTGACGAAAAAGGATTTGGGTATTTTTATAACAATATTAATCGCTATTACTTTGGTCTTAAATTTTATTTACATGAATAATTTTTTGTTTTGTGTTTTATTATATACCTACGGCTCCTTCATGGCGGTATGGTTTTTCCAAAAACATAAAATTGCGAAATCATTACCTCTGGCTTTAGTTACGCATAATCCTGTTCAGATATTTATCAATCTTTACATAGTATCATTTACAGTTATTAAATATCAGCTGCCATTTTTTGATCTGACGAATATGCTGGCATTGCTGACTTTGTATTTTCCAGCTTTGATCTGGGAAGTTTCAAGAAAAATAAAAGCTCCTGAGGAGGAGACGGAATATGTAACATACAGCAAACTTTTTGGATACAAAAAAGCAGTTAATTTCGTATTTATTGTTACATGGATTGATATTTTTACAAATTTTGCTTTAGTCTGGAATTTAAATAAATGGTCCGTGCTCGCATTGTTACTCAATGTGTTATGGTGCAGCTGGAAATTTGTTGAATTTAAAAAGAATCCTACCAAATACAAAATTGTAACAAAAGTAGAAATGTATACGTATATTCAGGAATCACTGATGATTCTGACCATTATCCTGTACATTATCATGCATAGATAAACTTGGAGAAAAAATGAAACACAGAAATTTGGAAATTTTGAGAGAACATTATATCAGCGTTCCTGATTTTATTGTTGTTGATGGTAAAGAGGAATTGGATCTCAGTTTTTCAAAAGAGGAATTGTTTGCAGTCCGCTCCTCTTTTGAGGTGGAAGATAATGATGAGAACAGTTTTGCAGGACAGTTTGATACTTTTTTAAATATAAACAGAAGGGATGTTTCTTTTTATATTGATAAAGTAAAAGAGAGTTATAAAAAATTAAATATCACAAATACGGCATCAAAAGTAATTGTCCAGGAAATGATACAGTCAGATTATTCAGGTGTTATTTTCACAGCAAATCCAACTGGAATTTTAAACGAAATGGTTATTGTAGCTGGGGAAGGATTAGGGTGCAATATCGTTGAAGATAAAATTTCCACAACAACTTATTATTACAATGTGGATGACAAAAACTATTACTTTGAAAATAAAAACATATTAAATAAAAATATATTAAATGACTTAATTGAAATTGCTGTCAAAATAAAAAAAATTTTTCAGAAAGATATGGATATTGAGTATGCAGTTAAAGATGATAATGTCTACATTTTACAGGCAAGACCAATTACAACTTTAAAATACAGTAAGACGGTCATTTTAGATAATAGTAATATTGTTGAGAGTTATCCGGGAATCTCGCTGCCGTTGACTCAGAGTTTTGCAAAGCAGATTTATGCAGATGTTTTTAAACATTGTATTTATCACTTATCCCAAAAGGATAAAAATTTAGTGGACGGTATGTCAGATCATTTAGATCATATGCTGGCATGCACAAATGGAAGAATTTATTATAATATCAATAATTGGTATCTGATCATCAAGTTATTACCATGCTCAGACAAATTAATTAAAATATGGCAGGAAATGTTAGGGGTTGAGAATAAATATGTAAATGATGAAAAGATACCTGTTACATTTTTAACGAAAATAAAAATTGTGATTTCATTCTTGCACTTTTTAAAATCAACTCCCGGATCAATGGAAAAATTGAACAGAAAATTTGAGGCTGATTTAATAATTTTTAAGGAGCAGGTTCAATCTCAAAATTCGCTTCAGGATTTATTAGATACCTATAAAGTGATAGAAGCGGCAATTTCCAGTGACTGGTATATTACACTGATCAATGATATGTACACTTTTATTTATACAGGACTTTTATCGAAAAAAGAGAAGGAGCAATTAAATGATATTAAGAACCTTGAGAGCATGAAGCCGGTCATGGCTCTTAATATGCTGATTCATGTTTATAAAAAAGAAAAAAAATCGAATCGGTTTAATAAATTATTTGAGCAATATATCGAATTGTATGGCGACAGATGTCTGGGCGAATTAAAGCTTGAAACACAGACTTACAGAGTGAATCCGGATTTGTTATTGGAGTATATTCAAACACATAATGAGACCAGTCTGGACAAGACAAGTGAAAATATGAAAGAAAATAGAAAGTTAAAGAAAGCAAAACTTGGCATTTATAACAGGGAAATCTCAAGATTAAACAGAACCCGGATTTTTGGGCTGGCAAGAAGTATTTTCCTGAAAATTGGTGAAATTCTGACCGCAGAGGGAAAATTAGAACATAGAGAAGACATTTTTTATCTGTTTTTGGATGAGATTAACGAAAAGGATTCTTATATTGAACTGGTAAAGGCGAGAAAAATTGAATATAGAAAAAATGAAAATATTCCAGCTTATAGCAGGCTGGTTTACGCAGATGAAATCGTTGAAAAACATTTTGAAAATATCAGTATGATAAACAATCATGACAATTTATTTGGAATAGGTTCTTCGATGGGAATCGTGGAAGGGGAAGTGATTGTTGTAAAAGAACCTGATTCCAACCTAAGCGTTAAAAATAAAATTATAGTCGCAGAATCGACAGACCCGGGATGGGTATTGCTGATCAAGGATGCGAAAGGGATTATTGTAGAGAGAGGTTCTATTTTAAGCCATACGGCGATCATTACAAGAGAACTGAAAAAGCCTTCTATTGTAAATGTTAAAAATGCAACAGGGCTGCTCAAGAACGGAGACAGAGTGCAGTTAGATGCATACAAGGGAATTGTAAGAAGAATAGATGGAACTTTATAAATGGAGAAGCATATGAGCTATAAAGTGATTTATGGAAAAAACGATCTGGTATATACAGGTTTTTTGGCATTACCCGGCAAATTATATCAAAAGAATGAGCTGACACAGGATTATGATACAGAATATAAACTATTACATGAAAAACACACCTTAAGTAAATATTTTAACATTACACCTTTTGTCGTAATTGATAAAAACAGCCAGATGCCTGTTGCACGATGTATGTTGACATATTATCCGGAGGATGATGTCGCATATTTTGGCTTTTTTGAATGTATCGGACAGCAGGAAATAGCAGAACAATTGTTAGATACTGTTTCAAAAAAAGCCAAAAAGGATGGAAAAACGAAATTGTCAGGTCCTGTGGATGCTTCTTTTTGGATAAAATACAGATTGAAAATTAATTTGTTTGATAGAATTCCGTATACAGGGGAACCGTATAATAAAAATTATTATTATAAATTACTCTCGGATTGCGGGTTTGTAGTACAAAATCATTATACATCTAATATTTATCCTGTTATAGATATGGATTATTATAACGAGAAATTCGAGAAACGTTATGAACAATTTCTGAATAAGGGTTATGAGATTAAAAGCCCTGCGAAGAAGAACTATCCATATATCATGGAAAAAGTGTATGGACTGATCATGGATTTATACAGTGATTTTCCGGCTTTTAAGTATATTGAAAAAGAAGATTTTATGGATATTTTCGGCTCTTATAAATACATATTAGACTATGATATGGTTAAAATTGCTTTCTATAGAGAAGAAGTTGTTGGATTCTTTATAAGTGTTCCGAATTATGCTAATTTGCCTTATAAATTAAATGTCAGAAATTTTTTTAAAATTCTTCAAATAAAAAATAGACCGGATGAATATGTGATGCTTTATATGGGAGTAGATAGAAGACATCTGGGATTAGGGAATGCATTATCTAATGTTATTACAATGGAATTAAAAAATAAACATGTTCCGAGTATTGGTGCATTAGTAAGAGATGGTAAAATCACACAGAGTTATGCAAGTGAATTAATTCGGGACAGATATGAATATGTATTATTGGAAAAGAAGCTGTAAGGAGAAAAAGGTATGGTCAGTGTATTTCAGGAAACATGGAATAAAGGAGAGGCAGCTATGGCAGAATTTATAAAATTACCTGTTGGAATTGACAATTTTGAAAAAATCCGCAGAGATGGTTTTTATTATGTTGATAAAACCAGTCTGATCGAGCAGCTTTTAAATAACTGGGGAGAGGTCAATCTGTTCACGCGTCCACGTCGGTTTGGTAAGACATTGAATGCTTCATTATTACGGTCAGGATACACACTATGAAACGGTAAAAGAGTGGTATGACGGATACCGCTTTGGAAATGCAGATGTTTATTGCCCGTGGGATGTCATTAATTATTGCGATGCGCACAGAAGGAATCCGATGCTTCCACCGGAGAATTATTGGACTAATACCAGTGGAAACGATGTGCTGAAACATTTTATAGAAAGTGCAGGAGCAGCAAAGGGGCTGGCAAAAACAGACTTAGAGAGACTTGTAAATGGTGAAATCGTAGAAAAAGATATACGTGAGGATCTGACTTATAATGAACTGTATGCATCCATGGATAACCTTTGGAGTACACTTTTCATGGCGGGATATCTTACACATAAAGGCAGAGTTGATACAAAAAGATTCAGACTTGCAGTGCCAAACAGAGAAATCCGGAACATTATCACGGAGCAGGTTCTGGCTTTGTTTAAGCAGAATGTGGAAAAAGACGGACAGCGTCCGTGATACTTAATGTAAGGTTATGTTAGAAGAAAACTAATTTCAAGAAAGATGTGACATGTAAAAATGTTGCATCTTTCTTTTTTATTGTTGCAGTCTGCGGTCAATTGGTTGCAATGTAAAAACGAACATGATAATGTGATAGTAACAGGAAACGGAAGATGCGCAGAAGCGCAAAACAAGGAGGCTAAATCCTCTCCTCACAAGGGTTCGGATTTTGCTTCGCAAAACAAGGAGGATTTTATGATCTGGGAAGATGTATTAGCAAAATTTAAAGAGTTATTCGGGGATGAGGGTGAAATCGGTGTTTATTTTGCACCGGGACGTGTGAACATGATCGGTGAGCATACCGATTACAACGGAGGACACGTTTTCCCTTGTGCACTCACTATTGGTACATATGGTGTGGCAAGAAAAAGAGATGATAAGAAACTTCGTTTCTATTCCATGAATTTTGAGCAGCTCGGTGTGATTGAGTCCTCAGTAGAAGGATTAAAGCCGGAAAAAGAAGCTGACTGGACGAACTATCCAAAGGGAGTTATGTGGGCGTTTGGCGAGAAGGGAATGAAAGTAGAGCAGGGCATGGATCTTGTTTTATTTGGCAATATTCCAAACGGCTCCGGACTTTCTTCTTCTGCATCAGTTGAAGTTCTGACCGGATATATTTTAAAAGATATGTTTGGATTTGACGTAACAAATCAGGATCTTGCGCTGATCGGACAGTTCTCTGAAAATAAATTCAACGGCGTAAACTGTGGTATCATGGATCAGTTTGCGATTGCAATGGGAAAAGCAGGTCATGCGATTTTCCTTGACACAGCAACTTTAAAATATGAGTATGCACCGATCAAACTGGAAAATGCAAAGATCGTGATCTCCTGCAGCAACAAAAAACGTGGGCTTGGAGATTCCAAATACAATGAGAGAAGAAGTGAGTGCGAGACTGCACTGGCAGAACTCCAGAAAGTTGTTAAAATTGATTCCCTTGGTGAACTCACGGAGGAACAGTTTGAACAGTACAAAGATGCGATCAAAGATCCTGTCAGGGTAAAACGTGCAAAACATGCGGTTTATGAGAACCAGAGAACCATCAAGGCAGTGGAAGCATTAAAGAATAACGATGTTGCTCTGTTTGGTGAGTTAATGAACGCCTCCCATGTTTCCCTTCGTGATGATTACGAAGTAACCGGTATCGAGCTTGACACATTGGTGGAAGAGGCATGGAAAGTAGACGGAGTGATCGGTTCCCGCATGACAGGTGCAGGATTCGGTGGATGTACCGTCAGCATCGTAAAGGATGAGGCAGTGGATTCCTTTATTGAAAAAGTAGGTGCTGCTTACAAAGATAAAATCGGTTACGCTGCTGATTTCTATGTAGTTGAGATCGGTGACGGTCCAGTAAAATTGGATTAATAATTCTTATAGATAATTGCGAAACTCATAAATAAGTAGATTTAAATTGTGAAAAATTGACAAAAGCTTGAGAAGACACT
>UMBR01072079.1_pt1 | contig 13675 bp, 6 predicted proteins | sample 1964011 | NCBI WGS metagenome assembly UMBR01 (sample SAMEA4835946, study PRJEB28245) | human gut metagenome | biome: gut microbiome; material: fecal sample | place: Denmark | collected 2008
GCAGTAGTGGTAAAAAAGATTTAACTGCTGAACAGATAAATTGGTTAAGAAATATTGGTTTAATGGTTGTGCCAGAAAAAGAAAGAGACCCTGTAATGATGCCCAAAAGTTTTGATGATTATGTTGAACTTTTAAAAGAGATGCAAAATTCCAAAGAAAAGACCGGTCGTGATATAAATAATATTAAATCTTTAGAGGTAGTAAGAATAACCAAAATAAATGATGATTATGGATTTGAATATTTTGTTAATAGAGAAGAAGCAAGCAAAAAATATGGCGAAGATGTAGAAATAATTGGAATAGGCCAAGTTATTTATTACTTTAAAAGAGGAAAATTTAGCGGTAGTAGAAAAGATTTAACTGTCGAACGGGTAAACCAGTTAAGAGATATTGGCTTGACGGTTGTAACTGAAAAAGAAAGAGATTCTATAATGATGCCAAAATGTTTTGAAGATTATGTTTTGCTTTTAAAAGAAATGCAAAAGGCTAAAGATAAGACAGGCCGTGATATAAATAGTTTTAAACAAGTAGAAGTAGCAAGAATAATCAAAATAAATAGTAATTATGAATTTGAATATTTTGTTAATAAAGAAGAGGCAAAAAGTAAATATGGTGAAAATGTTGAAGTAATTGGCATAGGCAAATTTATTAATTGCTTTAAAAGAGGAAAAAGTAATGGCGAAAAAGATTTGACTACCGAACAGATAAAAAGGTTAAGAGATATTGGTTTGAATGTTGTACTAGAAAACGAAAGAGACCATATAATGGAGCCTAAAAGTTTTGAGGATTATGTTTTGCTTCTACAAAAACTACAAGAAAACAAAATCGATATAAATGCAATTAAATCAATTGATAAAATGCGAATTATTAAAAATGATAATGGTTATGATTTTCAAATTGCTCATCAAAAACAAAGAATGGAAAATGGCAAACAAGTAATCGCTAATGCTTTAGAATATAATCAAGATGATTTAATGACAATAGGGGCTAAAATTAATAATTTAAAAAAAGGCAAATATTCTAGCAAAACATATTTAACCATAGACCAAATGCAAACCTTATTAGATATAGGCTTTAAATTTAATAAAGGAATAGAAGATAAAATATATAAACAAGAAATATGTATTAAACATAATATTGATTTAAAAATAAATGATAAAATAATTGAAAGAATATCTAAGATAGAATTAATAAGTAAGATTAACTATTTAGAAGCAAATAGCTTAGAACTAGTAGATAATACGGGTAATCTAATAGATATATTTAGTATGAGTAGTATTGATATAAAAGATAACTATGGCATATCTTTAGAGTCTATAATAGATACTTATGGTAAAGGAATAACTAAAAAATGATATTTGATAAATACTTAAATGATACTTATTTAGATATCTTATATAGTAATTATAATTTAGATTATTTAAAATCAATAGATTCTAATAACTTTGTAGAAATATATAACTTACTTAAAAGTAAAGGCTTCTATTTTATAGAGGATATTATAATTAATTATATAGATATATTTGAACTAGATAGTTATTACTTAAATAAAGTTTTAACTTACTTAGAAAGTAAAATGGGTAAAGATTATATTAAAAAAATTGGTCTTAATATGACTATTTTAGATAAAATAATCGATACTACAATAAATCTAGAAATGAAAGAAGACTAGCAAGTAACTAAACTGTTAAAGAAATTTAGCAGTTTTTTGCAAATATCAGTCATATCAAGAATATTTAAAAAAAATGTAAAAAGATCAAATTTAATCTTTGAAGTGTTATGATAACAATAGGTATTAGAACAAAAAAATATAATGTAATAGTGTTTTTGAAGAAAAATTAAATAAAACTTTGATGTGTAGAAGGTCAAAAGAACCATTACAAAGGAATGCTTAATTTAGATATGCATTTTGTATTTAGGTTACTTGTATAATGTAGTTAAGATATTTCTTAACTATATTTTTATATGTATACTTTCAAACTTCGTATTATAAATAACATAATAATTTACTGATACTATATCGTCATAAAACTAAAAATTGTATTAAAATTGGTATTTGGCTTTCTAAACAACGTCACTTATTTTATCAAAATAAATTAACCCCTAATAAAATAATATCTTTAAAAAACATTGGCATGGTTTAGAATATTAAAACCTATAAAGAAATATCTAGATATCTAAATACCAAAGAAAATTCATGCCAACCTATAATAATTGATAAAAATATTAATGCTTCTATAAAAATTCTAATTCTAAGAGTCTAAATTTTACTAAAAAACATTAAAATAATAAAATTTACTATTATTAAATTAATTTTATGCTTCCAATTCTTAAATAATGTGGTATTATAAAACAACCTCAAGAAAGGAAAAAGAATATGCCTAAAATTAATCAACCAGCCTCTAAAATCAGAATGTCATTTGATGAATGGTTTCCTGTAGCCCAAAAATATTATCAAGAACATAAAAATCTCTTAGTACCATTAGATTATGAAACTAAAGATGGTAAAAAGTTAGGAAAATGGATAGCCAGTAAAAGAAAAGATTATGCTAATAATTTATTATCCTTAGAAAAAATTAAGGCCTTAGATAGTATTGGTATGGTTTGGAGTATCAATGAAAAGAAATGGAATGATATGTTTAATCTTTTAATAGAGTACAAAAATATCCATGGCAATTTAGATATATCATCTTCATATGTAACCTTAAGTTGTGCAACCTTAGGCAGTTGGCTAAGAGAACAACAAAATTCCTATCTTAAGGGTACCCTAAAAGAAGAAAGACAAAAAAAGTTAGAAAGTATTGGCATTATTTGGCAAACCAATGAAACAAAATGGTATGAAATGTATAAATATGCTAAAGAATATCAAAAAGAACATGGCACTTTAATAACTACCAAGAATTATATTACTCCAAATGGTAAGTCTCTAACTGAATGGTTACAAGCCCAACGTAGTGGCTACCACAAGAAAACATTAAAACCCGAAAGAATAAAACTTCTTGAAGCCATTGGCATGGTCTGGAGTATAAATCAAAGCTATACTTGGCATGATATGTATTTACTTGCCCAAGAATATCAAAAAGAACATGGCAATCTAATTATTCCTAGAAATTATAAAGGTAAAAATGGCTTAAATTTAGGCTACTGGCTTTATAAAGAAAAACTAAAATATCGTCAAGGAAAATTAGCACCAGAAAAAATTATTGCCTTAGAACACATTGGTATCGTTTGGACTAACAAAATTAATCATGACATTTCTAAATACTTAAGAAAACTAAAAAAATCTGACAATCCGATTATCATCGATGAAAAAATTAATGCAGATATTTTAAATAATATTTCTTTAATCGAATTAGAAAGTAAAATTAAATATATAACCGATATGGGAGCCCTACCAATAGATAACACTGGTCGTTTAATAGATATATTTACTATAAGTAATACTGATATGGAAGAAAGATACGGCATATCTTTAGAAGCCATGATTGAATCATTTGAAGTAAGCAGTGCTAGAAAACTATATTATTAATATAACAATCGAATTAGAAAGAAAAACTTAATGATAACATTTTAAAATGCTTATTCCTAGTAGATAAGCAAGGCAAATTAATAGACATATTCAGTATGTCAAATTATGAAATCAAAGAAAAATACGGTGTTAGTATTGAATCAGATAATATAAGAAAATATTATCTATAATGGCATTAATATATAATTTATAAATTAAATAGGAAGTGACAAAACATGAATGAATTATTTAATATGACTAATTGTTATACAGATACTGACTATTATTATTTTTATCAAGATTTAAATAAAGATAATAAGTTTAATTTTTCTGTTTATAATAATCATACTTTAAAAGACTTACTAAAAATAGTAGAAACTAAATATGGTAAAGATACCAGTTGTCTTTCTCTAAATGTTTTAACCAATGTTAGTTTAATCTATGGCAGTAATGACTTTATAAAAAAATATATTATAGTTAAAATACCAAAAGTAATTTTAAAACAAAAAAAGTTTAAGGAAATAGTAAAAAATATTAATTATTATTTTAATGACGATCAAAAACAAATATTATTTAAAATATATCCCAAAGAAAAAATAAAACAAGAATATGATCATTTTTTAAATCCTCAAAATTTTCTAGACTATGCTAATATTTTAAAAAAATTACAAGAAGCTGGATACGACTTAAATGACATAAAATTTGATAGTAAATTAAAAGTTGAAAAAGTAAATGATAGTTATAAATTTACTATTATTAGAAAAAAATTAAAAAAAGTAGGTCAAGTTTATGTTATAGATAATAAAACTGAGTATAATGATCCTAATCTAATTAAAATAGGTCGTAAATTATATTATTATGAAAAGGGTAAGAAGTACCAATTTGAAGAAAGCATAGATTTAAATTCTGAAGAAATAAAAACACTCCGTGATATTGGATTATATGTTATTTCAGAAAAAAATAGAGATCATATTTTATACCCTAAAAATTTTGAAGATTATTTTAATCTTTTGTTAAAATTACAAGAATCAGGTATTGATATTAATAGCATTATAGCTAGTGATAATTTAAGAATAATAAAATTTAATAGCATTTACAAGTTTGAAATAATAAAGAAAAATGTCAAAAAAGCTAAAGATGATAGTAATAACACTTTAAATAACCTAGAATCTAATCAAGTAAACATAATAAAAATTGGTAAAAAAGTTACTGCTTTTAGAAAAGGTAAAAATTCCGTTGCTACCGATAGTGAACCTTTAAGTGATGATAATTTAGAAAATCTGCAAAGCATTGGCTTTAATACCCCTTATCTAAAAAGATTAGAAAGAGAAATAAATCCTAAAACTTTTACTGATTATTTTAATCTTTTAAAAAAATTACAAAATTATGGTGTTGATATAAATAAAATAACTAGTAATGATAGAGTAAAAGTTATCAAAATAAATAATGATTTTAGCTTTAAAATTATAAAAAGAATAGTAAAAACAGATAAACAAGGTCAAAAAATCACAATAAATAGCGATGAATATTATAAAGAAGACCTAATACCAATAGGCTATAAAGTAGTGGCCTTAAAAAAAGCTAAACAAGGTCCCGATAAAGATAGTCCTTATCTTACCGAAGAAGAAATTAAAAAATTACAAAGTATTGGTTTAGAAGTAATAAAAGAAAGAGATATAATTTTAAACCCTAAAAGTTTCCTTGATTATATGGCTATTTTAAAAAAACTCCAAGAAGATGGTTACAATCTTAATGATATCTATTTTACCGATAAGTTAAAAATAACTAAAGAATCAAATAAATATAAGTTAGAAATTATAAAAGAAGACTCTAAAGAATATAAAATACCAGGTTTAATGACCATCGGTCAAAAACTATATTGTTTTAAAAGAGGAAAATATAATAATAGTCCTAGTAGTAGAAATTTAACTCCAGATGAAATAGCTATTTTAAATACCTTAGGTTTTAAATTAGCTATTGAAGAAAAAAAATCCATTGATTATATTGAATTATTAAAAAGATTAAAAGAATCTGGTTATGATATAAATAAGATTAAATATTATGATAAAGTAAAAATAACTAAAAATAATCATGAATTCAAATTAGAAATTATAAATGAAAATGATCCATTATATAACCAACCAAATTTAATATTAATCGGACCACACGTTTTATCTTTTAAAAAAGGAAAAAAATTTCAATATTCAGGACCAACTGATTTGAGTTCTGATGAAATAACTAGATTACAGAGTATCGGCTTAGTAATATTAACTGATCATGTATTGTATCCGCAAAGTTTTAATGATTATTTTAATATTTTAAAACTTTTACATGAGTCTGGTTATAATATAATGGATATCAAGACTACCAGTCGCCTTAAAGTAACAAAAGAAAATGATAAATATTTCTTTAAAATTATTAATAAGGAAGATCAAGAGTGGCAAAATAAAGATTTGATTTTTATTGGTCGTAAAGTAAAATCTTTTGAAAGTGGTAAAAATTCTCCTGGTAATCACTCTAGTTATTTAACTGTAGTAGAAATAAATAATCTCCTTAGTATTGGTTTTACTTTTAAAAAGAACATCGAAGACATTATTTATAAAAGAGAAATATGTAAAACTTTTAATATCGATATAAAATTAAATCAAGAAATAATAGATAAAATATCTAAATTGGAATTAATAAGTAAAATTAAATATTTAATTAAAGAAAAGAATATGCCTATATTAGATAATAATGGTAATTTAGTAGATATTTTTACTATGAGTAGTCTTGATATAGAAGAAAAATATGGCATATCTTTAGATACTATAATTTCTACTTATGGTTATAAGCAAGTAAAAAAGTTAAATTTAATATAAAATAAAATACTATTAAGAAAAAACACTTAATAGTATTTTTAGTATTGCTAAATTTAAAAAAAGTAGTATAGTATAGAAAATTAATTAAAAAGGGGATTTTATGATTAAGAAAAGTATAAGAAAAAATCCAAAGGATAATTTTGATGAGTGGTTTAAAATAGCAGCATATTATTATAAAAAACATAACAATCTATTAGTGCCCGCTAACTATTTAACCGAGGATGGTAAAAAATTAGGAGAGTGGATAATTTATATTCGAACTAAATATAATTCTGATGACCAAAAAATAACTAAAGAGCAAAAAGAAATGCTAGATTCTATTGGTATGGTTTGGAACTTATATGATTATAGATGGCAAGAAAAATTTAATAAAGTTAAAAAGTTTTATGATGAATATGGAACCATAGAACTTTTACCAACCTATCAGGGAAAAGAAGGCTTAAAACTCTTAAACTGGATAAAATATCAAAGAAATATTTACTATAGTAAAAGTAAGAAACCAAAAGATCTAGAAAAAATTGCTAAATTAGAAAGTATTGGCATCATTTGTCATCATAAAGATGAAATGTGGGTTTCCATGTATAACTTAGCTTTCCTATATTATAAGAAAAACAATAATCTATTGATTCCTGCTTGTTATGAAACTACTCTTGGTAAAAAACTTGGTATCTGGATAAGAAATCAAAGAAAAAGTTATTCTGATGGTAATTTATCTGCAATTAAAATCGCAGCCTTAGAATCTATTGGCATGGTTTGGCATGTTTATGAAAATAAGTGGAACCTAATGTATAAAGAAGCCTTAACTTATTATCAAAAATATCATACTATTAGTATTTATAAAGACTATAAACCAACTTATGTAACCAAAGAAGAACTATGTCAGTGGTTAGCAACTCAAAAGATATATTATAAACAACATAAAAATTTAACTCTTGAGCAATATAAGAAATTAAATTTAATTAAAATAGACTTTGACTATCAAGAAGATAATTGGAATTATATGTATAACTTGGCAACTAATTACTATTTAGAAAATGGTCATTTACTAATTCCTAGAACTTTTAAATCTGAAGGTAAGAATTTAGGTATTTGGTTAGAATCTCAACGTCAACATTACCAAAAACAAAAACTTTCTGAAGCAAAAATTCTTCTTTTAGAATCTATCGGTATCATTTGGCAACCGAGAAAAAATCTTTCATCTATATATAATTATTTAGATGAAAATTATCTTTTAATTGATAAACGACTTAACAGGGATGTTTTAAATCGTATTTCCTTACTAGAATTAATTGCTAAAATTAATTATTTAATTTGTTGTAAACATACTTCCTTTATTTATAGTAATGGCCTTTTAAAAGATATATTTTCTATGAGTAGTATAGCTATCAAAAATGATCCTAACTATGGTATTTCCTTAGAAGAAATAATTAATACCTATGGTAAAGAATATATTTTAAAATATAATAAAAATATGAAAGGTAAAACTTTAGACTTATAAGAAGAAAGAGAAAATTTACTAATTTCCCTTGCTTTTTTTTTCTATTTATAAGATAATTAAGAAGTATAGATAGTAAGGAGTCGTAAAAAATATGGAATATGGTATCGATTATATATTAAAATTACCAACTGAAGATATAAAAACTTATTTAGAAAGTGCTAGTATAATAGATATCCTAGCCATCTTAGAAAATATCAAAAAACGTAAGGAAATGGATTATGCTTCTTTAAACAAATTAGAAAAATTAGAAGAGCAAATTAAAATAAATAAAAATTACCTTACTGATATCGATAAACGTATAAATTTTGCTACTAAAACTAATGCTCCTAAAGTAGAAGTTGATTTATTATGGGAAGAATATAGTCGTTATGATGCCATTATCGATGATTTAACTAGTAAAAAAGAACAATTAATTCAAGGATTTAATGATAAAAAACAAGCCATTTTTACTTTAGCATGGAATATGATCTTAGAAGCTCCTGTATCTAAATTAGAAGATTACCGAAACAGCCTTATCACATGGCTAAAAAATAGAATAGAAGCTATTGAAACTAATAAGAGCAACAGGGAAATAACTACCAATACACTTTTAGAAGATAGAAACTTTACTAAAGAAGATCTAACTGTTAAATCAATTGATGCTGAGATTAAAGAAATGGAATCTCAAGTTCTAAATCATGAACTTATTTTAAATGAAGAAACTATTGGAAAGATTAAATCATTAAGAGCTAAAAAAGAATCATTAGAACATGAAACTTTTACTTTTGTTTGCACAGAAAAGATAAAAACGTCTCTAAAAACTATTAGTAATGATATAACTAAATTACAGATGGAATTATCTAACATTATTCAAATGGACATTGAATCTTTAAAAGAAATGATTTTAAGTGATTATGCTCAAGGCAAAGAAGAAATAAAATTAGCCAACTACGTTCGTATTTATCGCTCTTATTTAGAAAATATTAGTAAAGTACCTCTTACTTTAAAAGCAGCATATCGTAATATTTGCTTAAACTATGCTAATCTTTTAAATTCCATTGAAAATCCTAGCTTTGAAGGGGAAACTCTTAATGATTTAGATATTAAATTAAAAGAATTACATAATTATATAAAAACTTTAGAACAATATAAAACTAAAAAAAATGATAAAACTACCGAAACTAAGTTCTTATATACTACTGTAAGACAACAAGGCTTATTTGAACTTCCTTTCTCTAAAGATAAATGGTTATCTTATTTTGGTAAATATTTTGAATCCTTACTTAACGAAATTAAACCATTAGAAGAAAAGAATAAAGAATATATCTCTTTAACAACAGTTAGTCTAAAGAGTAAAAAGATAGAAGAAGAATTAGACTTATATCGTAAAGACTTAAGAAGTATGTTAGATGAACTATATAACAAAGTTTTATCTATATATTTAAAGAATAATTTATATATTAATGTTAATGTTTATGATTATCGTGATACCGAATCATTTACTAAGTACTTAGAATATCAAACTATTAGTATCGATAAAGAAATAGCAAGTGTTAAAACTACTATTGAAGGATTAAATAGTAAGAAGAGTAATATCTTAGAATTAATTAATGATACTTATAGTAAGATTGATACTGATATTAAAGCTAAATTAAATAGTATTTTTAATGGAACTTATGTAAAAGAAGAAGAACAAGAAGAAAAACCTCATCATTTCTTTGCAAGTCCTACTACATTAGAACCTAGTTATAATGATACTTTTGATGATACAACTAGTACTTTAGAACCTATAAGTAAGGTAGAAGAAGAACCAGAAGTATCTGAATTTGATTCTTTCTTTGCTACTGATATTCCTTTTAAAGATGATGATATAGAAGAAAATAATGAACTACCAGAAGAAGCTCCTACAAGACCTAAACATGAGTTAGAACCAGATGAAGTTCCTTTGAAAGAAAAAGAAATTAAAGATGAACAAGGTAACAATTCTAGCATAACCACATTTAATCCCGATGATATCTTTGGTAGTACATCAAATACTTTAGATAATGCTTTAGAAGAAGAGCAAAAAAAAGAACCTGTAGTTTCAAAAGAAGATGATGATATGGTAATTTCTTTTGATAGTGAAGATATAGCATCAACAAAGGTCTCAGAAAAAAAAGAAGAAGCTAGTGCAGTATCTGATGATATAAACTTTGATGATGCTATATCATCATCTGATAGAGAAGCTTTTAAAGAACTACTTGAACCTCAAAAAGTGCCAGATTTTAATACCATAATTAATACTCCTGAACCTAGTACTAAAGAAGAAAAAACCAAAATCAAAAAAAGAGGACTTAAAGTAATTAAACAAGAACCAGTAGTCTCTAAAAAAATGCCAAAGAAAACACCAGAGGTAGTTTCAAAAACACCTGTTAAAACGGATGCTACTGAGATTAAAGAACGAATCGAAAACAGCCAAAATGATAGACAAAGCAAGAATGTACCACCACTATTTAATCCAGCTAGTGCTAGTGATGTAAAAAGTGAATACAATGATACTAATGCTCCAATTGATTTAAATGCTTTTCTAAATGGCAACCTTTCAAATCCAACAGAAAAACAAGAAACTAAAGAAGTTGATGATAAAACTAAAAAATTAACTTTAAGTCAAGATGATAATATAAATTTGATGGACTTTTTAAACCAAATTGAGAATAACGATGCTAAAGTAGCTTAAGTTTAATAGATAATAGTAAATACATAAAAAAATTGGTTCAATAAAATCTAGTGTGAAGAGAGATGATAAAATTTCATATCTTTTTTGGGGTATAAAATTTAAAATTGTGGGTATTCTAATCAAATAGTAAGACCTTTTCACAGAGTTGCAAACTCTATGAAAATACACAGTGGATACTGGCCTGAAGAGCTATTTTGACCATAATTTTGACTACAATAGATTTAAAATATAAGTCATATTACTACCCTTCAATCCCAGTATTCACCTAGAACTAAAAAACATCTATTTGACTAAAAATTTGACTACAAAAGCACTTTTTCCTGCTCAATTTAGGCTTTAAAAATACCATTTTCTATGATAAAATTATCTTATAAATTAAAAATACCAACGTATTTTCGCTTTCATAGAGTTTGCAACTCTATGAAAAGTGTCAATAGTTTATAGACAGAAAGGGTTTCTGAAATATATGAAGAAATTTGACAAAGATAAGTATTTGAAAAATTTAAAATTTAAAAGAAATTTGACCAAATATGGAAAATATTTTTACATTGGTGTTCCTTGTGTGTTGGCTGTAGTAGCAGGGATTTATTTTGCTTATTCAAAGTTTACAGTTTCTAAGGATGCTGAAGTTGTTAAGACAACAGTTGGTGAGTTTATTCATGGTGATGTGGTAATTGGAGCTTATATAGATGGAGAATATTCTAATACAATTCCTGGTAAGAATGATGGTTATATAGTAGATAAAATAGTCTGTGATAATGATACTTCTGCTAGTTGGAATAATGATGCTTGGGGAATAGTATTAACTAACTTAACTAAGAGAACAAAATGTAATGTGTATTTTAGAAAACAAACATTAACTGAGGCAATAACCACTGCAATGAGTAATAGTCCTAGTATGTTTGCCAGTGATGATGCCGATAAAAATGTAAGGTATATAGGAGCTAATCCAAATAATTATGTATACTTTAACTGTAGTGATTATACTAATCCAACGGCTGATACTTGTGAATTATGGCATATTATTGGGGTCTTTAATAATGTTACTAAAGGGGATGGGTCAAAAGAAAATCTGGTTAAGATTATAAGATCTGATTCTTTAGGTTATTATTCTCGGGATTATAAAAAGAATGGGGTAGGAACATCTACTAAAGATTATGGTTCGAATGATTGGAGCGATTCTCAATTAATGATGATGTTAAATCCCACTAATTACTTAAAATCAGGCTATACTAATTCTAGTGATATAATTTATGATACTAATGGTCAAGAAATATATAGTAAAATGGGTTCTTATTATAATGGGACCAAGGGATGTTCACCCGCTGCGATTGCAAGTGGTGCCTCATTTAGTTGTACCGAAGTAGATTTTACCTCAACAGGCTTAAAAAATGATACAACCAGAAATGCCATTGAAGAAGTAGTTTGGAATTTAGGCGGTAATGATAATTATAATACTGCAACAGCAAGCATGTATTATATAGATGAAAGAGGAACAACCGTATATACGGGTAGACCAACTACTTGGACCGGTAAAATTGGTTTAATGTATCCTAGTGATTACGGTTATGCGACATCCGGAGGTTCTACAACAAATCGTACAACTTGTTTGTCAACTGTATTACCTAGTTGGGATGGTTCTGAACTTGCAGATTGTAAGAATAATGACTACTTATTTAAACCAAGTCATCAATGGACATTAACGCCTGACTCGGGCTATGCCGACAGTGTGCGCGATGTTCGTTCGAACGGCTATGTCGTCCGCAGCAGTGCTTACTTTAATCATGCTGTTCGGCCTGCACTTTTTCTGAAATCTAATATCCAAGTTGATAAAGGTACAGGAGCTAAAAGCAATCCGTATACTTTGAAAATGCAGTAAAGTAAATACGGAATAAATGGATGCTTGCTTGGCTTTTAGAGGACGATAAGCCCTCCGCCAAAATCGGGAAAATTATGGTATTGGCATATGCCGATATGAAATAAATTAGGTTTACGATAAACAAATTATGATAATAAAAATATAACGGAAGAAATTAAAAAAATATAGACTTTTCTCGCCCGTTTTAGGGCGAGAGACAATATAGGGAAATTGCTTTCAAAGGCGCCTAATTCGGCTAATGCTAACAATACTAATGCGGTGCGTCCAGCGTTTTGTATTATGTCTATATGGTTACGGCTATATAAGAGAAGCAATTAAACAGTGATTTTTCTTGACGAGGAAGTCTAAAGATAGAATATGTCCGAAAATTCCTACGGGATTTTCGGTTCAATAAAATCTAGTGTGAACAGAGATGATAAAATTTCATCTCTTTTTATGTGGTAATATGTAGTAAATAATAATAGGAAGGCGAGTATAGATGAAAGATTATTATTTGCTAATAGGATTAAATAGTAAGGAGGTTAAAATAATAATGGATTAATAGAAATTACTATTGAGAATAGGAAAAAGAAAGTAAGGTGTCCTGTCTGTAATAAATTTACAAGTTCAGTACATGATAAATTAAAGCCTATAAGAAGTGTTTATTTAGATAGTTGTGGTTCAACAAGAAACAAAAATATCTCCAACATTAAAAATAAGAAATAAATTTTTTACTCGATTATCAAAATTTTAATAATATTAAAAACGTTCAAAAAATAACTAAAAAAATCATATTAAAAAAACATGTAAAAAAATCTGTAAATCCCTTATGTTATAAGGCATCATGCAGATTTTTACTTCACACTAGATTTTATTGAACCATAATTCTTGCTTATCCTTTATCTTTGTGTTACCTTAAATTTGGTGATAATATGCAAATAATTAAATATACTAAAAAAGGTTCTAATAAATATGAATTGACTTTAAAAGATAATACTAAATTACTAGTATATACTGACCTTATTTTAGAATATAACTTATTAATAAGAAAAAATCTTGATACTAATACTTTAAAAGAAATAAAAAGTGCTAATCTAAAACTAGAATGTTATTATAAAACCTTAAAGTACTTAAAAAATATTAAATGTACAAGTGACATAAAAAACTATTTAAAAGATTATCCTTCTAATATAGTTGATTATACTATTAAAAGATTAACTAAAGAAGGTTATTTAAATGATAATAATTATATTAA
>UMBR01038473.1_pt1 | contig 13544 bp, 10 predicted proteins | sample 1964011 | NCBI WGS metagenome assembly UMBR01 (sample SAMEA4835946, study PRJEB28245) | human gut metagenome | biome: gut microbiome; material: fecal sample | place: Denmark | collected 2008
TCTGTTCTTTAAACTTCTATTCATGGATTGCTCGTTCATTACCTTAATAACACAACCTTTCTTGAGAATATGTGTGGAACCTTCCGTTCCGCCTTAATTCTTGTGATATGATTTTACTACAAAAAACCGCGTTTGTATAGCAAAAAATGCACTAAAATCAGCGATTTTACAAAAAAAATCTATTTTCCTCATTTTTCCGCTATTTTGCATCATTTTCAAGCGTACTTCTCCACAATTCTATGCAAAAAATACTCCCCCGTCATCCCAGCAATGACAAGGGAGTAAACAAAGAAGGCTTTATTAAAGATGGCTGAACAGACTCCAGAAATGCATGCAGATACAGCCAAGCGCACTGACGAGCAGCATGCAGATTATTGAGAGCTTGAGGCCGTTTTTCAGCAAATCATCAGGGTTCAGACCGTAGGTTACACCCACGGCACGCGTGCTGACCGGCAGGATAAAGGCACAGTTTACGGCAACGATTGAGGTCAGGATATACGGAATAGGATTCAGCCCCAGCTGCTGCGAAATACTTTGTACTACCGGAATTGAGATGGAGGCCGCCGCGGTATTGCTGCTGATTTCCGTCAGGAAGGTAGCAAACAGCGTCAGGCTGAACATCGTTTCCCAGCCTCCGCTCAACGGCAGCAGCGTAATTACCTTAGCAATCTGCGTTGCCGCACCGGTTTTCGTAATCAGCTGTCCCAACGCCAGCCCACCGGAAAAGAGAAAAATCATACCCCACATGATGCCCTTTTCAGCTTCACGCCAGGTCAGAAGCAGCTGGCCTGTTTCGTTGCGCAGCATAAAGGTGAGCATGCCAAAAGTGAAGAAAACGTAGGCAGGCTTCATCAGCGGCAGATACTGCACGTAAAGCGGACGGACGAAGGCCAGACCTGTTGCCAGAATAAAAAGCCACAGTCCTAATTTTTCGCCGCGGCTCATCGGGCCGAGCTTCTCATAAGCAGTACGGAAGTATTCCTTGCCGCCGTCAAGACGTTTAACAGGCAGCGGCAGATGCAGCAGATAAGCCAGAATAAGCAGCATGATGATGAACAAAAGCGGCAGAAAGCGGATAACCCAATCAACATACATGAATTCGTGTCCCGTGAGCTTTTCCAGATAGCTGATTGCTACCAGGTTGGAGCTGCTTCCTAAGGGTGAACCAAAACCGCCGAAGCCTGCACCCCAGACGATGGCAAGCAGGATCGGCGTCGCTACGGGATTGTCGGTAATCTGCTGCTGCCCCAAAAAGCGCAGCATGCTTACAGCCACCGGCAGCAGAATCATAACAACGACGACGTTTGGCAGAAAGATGGACAGCAGCGTTGAAGCCACCAGCCAGACGCATATCTGCTCGCGCATCGATGTTCCCAAGCCGCAAAGGCTTTTTATCGCCAGACGCTTATCAAGATGTGTTTTTTCCCACACCAGACTGATAAGGTCACTGCCGACAAGCAGCACGACGATTTCCGAAAAGTATTTGCTGATAATCCCCTCCATCGGCACCATGCCGAAGATGGCGTTCAGCGGAATCGGCAACAGCGAGGTTACGGCAATATTTACCGGACGCAGCACCCACCAAAGGCCCATCCAGAAAATCGTGGCAATAGCGGCCGCCTGCTTAAATTCAATAACAGGTGCCAGTATAAGCAGGACAAGCAGAAAAAGTAACGGTCCTGACAAAACATTCAACGAACGGTGTTTTTTCATAATAACAGCTTCCTCTCCGAGTTAAATAGAAGTTTGCCTTCTATTTTTGCATTTACTTAATTCTACTCCCGTTCTATAATTAAGTAAAAGACTTTATTTTGATTAATATAATCATATTTTTTGATATTTTAAGGAGATGCTGCTATGGATTTCGCTTTTTACAGAAACTTTATCACTGTTGCCGAAACAGGTAATCTCAGCGCCGCAGCGAAACGTCTGGGCATCGTACAGCCGGCGCTAAGTGCGCAGATGAAGGCTATCGAAAGAAACTACGGCGTGCAGCTTTTCAAAATGCAGCGCGGTAAGCGCCACATTGAACTGACGGAGGCAGGCGAAACCTTTTTGCAGCAGGCGCGTCAGCTGTGCAATACGGAAGATGATATCAGCCTGCGTATGCAGGCCTTCGGCAGGCGTGCCGCAGGTACGCTGCGCTTCAGCGTGTCGCACGTTCGTACCGACTATTTCCTGCGCAGCTATCTTATTCCCTTTGCCAAGGAAAATCCCGGCATCAGCTATCAGTTTCACGATGCTACGGTAGAGCAGCAACAGCAGCAGCTGGAGGCAGGCAGTATTGACTTTGCCTTTGCCAATGCACCACTGCCTGCGGCGCACAATTTTGCTACTGTCAAGGTGCAGCTGGAGAATTTTTATGCTTTCTATAATGCCGGATTTGCGGTTCCGTGGGCAAATAAAAGTATGCTTTCGCCGGAGGATTTGGCAGGTGTGCCTTTGTGCTGTAATTATGGCAGCTATGCGCTTTTGCGCAGTGTGTTTAAGGATTATGCGGTTAAGCCTATTGTCGCCTTTATCGCTACTACGGCAGAGAGTGCGCTTACCTTTGCGACAAGCGGACTTGGGGTTGCTGTTGTCGCAGCGTTGGAGAGTGATGCTGTGCCGCAGGGGATGGTGCGGCGGCAGGTGGTTGATGATAAGCTGCATTTTGATCAGACGTTGTATTGGAGTAAGGAGCATAAATTATCGCCTGCGGCGGAGAGGTTTTTGGAATTTTTCCGCAAGCATATATGATTATGTTACTTTGCCGTGCTTGCGTCAAGATTATGTAAGCTATACGTTGGTTATGTTACTTTTCCACGGAAGGAAAAGTAACCAAAAGTTCCTTTAGCCGCGCGCAGGATTCCGGTGCTTTTCGCCATGCGTTTGCCGCGAACCGAAGTTACGTTGGTGTGCTATAAAAGAGAGCAATGTCGGTTGAGCGTCAAACGAAGGAGAAGTTCCCAAAACAGCGCAGGCTGTGCAAACAAAGACGCTCGACTGTAGCCAGCATCCGTTCCTGTCCGGCGCGGATTAGAGTGTGTGGAACGTGCGAAGGGAAATTATATATGCGAACGCAAAAAAGAGACTGGGATAAAACCCAGCCTCTTAATTTTTTGCTTTTATTCTTTGGGTGCTTCTTCGTCTGCATTAGCAGCAGCTTTCGGTGCATCTGCTTCGGCAGCAGGCGCTTCAGCCTTTACGTCAGCGTCGGCAACGGGAGCAGCAGCTGCTTCCTCATCCACAACAGATTGCTGTACTAATTGCAGCTTTTCTTCTGCGGTAAGGATATGACCGTATTTTACCAGCTGGTTGATTTCTTCCTCTTCCAGAGTTTCCTTCTCCATCAGAGCTTTAGCAATCACATGCAGCTTGTCGATATTGTCGGACAGCAACTTTTCAGTAGCAGCATAGGCATCTTCCATAAAGGAGCGTACCTCTTTATCAATTTCGGCTGCCACTTCTTCACTGTAATCCTTGTCGCGGGCAATGTCGCGGCCCAGGAATACCTGATCCTGACGATGACCAAAGGTTACAGGTCCGATGTTTTCGCTCATGCCGTATTCGCAAATCATCTGGCGTGCCAGTTGAGTTGCACGCTGCAGATCATTGCTGGCGCCGCTGGAAATTTCCTTCAGCACCAGAGCTTCGGCAACACGGCCACCCAGCAGCACCTTCAGCTCATCGAGCATTTCGCTGCGGGTTGCATAATACTTATCTTCCTTAGGCAGGCTCAGGGTATAACCACCTGCACGGCCACGCGGAATGATGGTAACCTTATGTACAGGGTCAGTGTGCTCAAGCAGCATGCCGACGATAGTATGACCGCCTTCATGGTAAGCAGTCAGGCGTTTTTCCTTATCGCTGATGACACGGCTCTTGCGCTCCGGTCCCATGATAACACGCTCGGCAGCCTCTTCCATTTCCGGCATATTGATAGCCTTCTTGTCCTTACGGGCAGTCAGCAGCGCTGCTTCATTAACCAGGTTGGATAAATCGGCACCGGTAAAGCCGGGAGTACGCTGAGCGATTACGTCCAGATTTACATCTGGTCCCATCGGCTTGCCCTTAACATGTACCTTCAGGATTTCGGTACGACCTTTGATATCAGGACGGTCTACTACAATCTGGCGGTCAAAACGGCCGGGACGCAGCAGTGCCGGGTCCAGAATATCCGGACGGTTGGTTGCGGCAATCATAATAATGCCTTCGTTAGCGCTAAAACCGTCCATCTCAACCAGTAATTGGTTAAGAGTCTGCTCGCGCTCGTCATGGCCACCGCCAAGACCGGCGCCGCGCTGACGGCCTACGGCATCAATTTCATCGATGAATACGATGCAGGGTGCACTTTTCTTTGCCTGGTCGAACAGGTCGCGTACACGCGAAGCGCCGACACCGACAAACATTTCTACAAAGTCAGAACCGGAAATACTGAAGAACGGAACTCCCGCTTCACCGGCAACCGCCTTCGCCAACAAGGTTTTGCCTGTACCCGGAGGGCCATAGAGCAAAACACCTTTAGGAATCTTAGCTCCCAAGTCATTATACTTCTGCGGATGCTTCAGGAATTCGACAACCTCTTCCAGCTCCTGCTTGGCTTCTTCAGCACCGGCAACATCCTTAAAGGTTATCTTCAGTTTTTCCTCATCATAGCGACGCGCACGGCTCTTGCCAAAGTTCATCACCTTGCCGCCACCGGCACCGCCCTGATTCATCAGCATGAACCACAGGCCTACGATAATCAGCATCGGCAAAATAGAGCTGAGAATGCTCATCCACCAAGGTGGCTGCGGCGGCAGCTCTGCCTTAATGTCTACTTTCTTTGCTTCCAGCTTTTCTACCAGCTTGCTGTCATTAGGCGCAACGGTAGAAAATTCCTTGCCATCCTTTAATTTACCGCTGATAACATTATCAACAATAGTTACCTGTTTGATTTCATCCTGCTGCACATGCTGCATAAAGCTGGTATAGCTTATATCGGCAGGCTTAGAATTCTTTTCACCGTAAAGGTCAAACATCCAGATAATTACCATGATAATCAGCAGATAAAAAAGTACGTTCTTAAAAAATTTATTCAAGCACGTAGCCTCCTTCCACTTAGCTCATAATATTTTATTATATTATAGATAGGAAAAACTAGCAACTGTTTTATGCAATTTACAGGCTTTTATTTGCGTGCGTATACAGCAGGCTTCAGGATACCGATAAACGGCAGATTGCGGTAATCACCTGCATAGTCCAGACCGTAGCCTACAACGAATTCGTCAGGAATTTTAAAACCTACATAATCAGCCTCCAAACCGTTTACACGGCGCTCGGCCTTGTCGCACAGAGCAGCGGTTTTCAGAGTTGCGGGCTTGTAGTGACGCAGCATATCGGTGATAGAAGCAAAGGTAACGCCGCTGTCAATGATATCATCGATTACCAGCACATCCTTACCCTTGATATCCTCGCTGACATCCAGCTTAACCTTCACACTGCCGCTGGTGGTTGTTCCGTTGCCATAAGAGGAAGCAACCATGAAGTCTACGCGCAGCGGCATATCAATAGCACGTGTCAGGTCGGTAGCGAACCAGGCAGCACCCTTCAGCAGAACAATGACAACCAAATCCTTGTCTGCATAATCAGCCGCAATCTGCTTACCCATTTCCTGTACGCGAGCATCAATTTCTTCTTTGGTCAGCAAAACTGTCTTAATATCGTCATGCATTTTTTCATTCTCCTTATACTTTATATTATTTTAACAAAAATAAGCTGTTTATTTTTGTAGACTACGTTTATTCCCTGCGGCAGCTGGATGATCTTGCCGCCGCTGCGTCGGAACAGCAGAGAGTCAATCGCCTGACTACGCTCGAAGGACAGCTCCTCGCCGCCCAGGTCGAAATACGCGCGTCGCAATACTCTCAGCCTTACGGCACTGTGCAGCGCCGTAAGCTGCGTCACCGGCAAACTGACAGTATTCTCCTGCCTGCGCGCTAGCTGCCTGTAAGCATCGTCAGCCATTTGCTCCAGACATTCCGCATCCTGCGCCAACAAGGCGGCAGTACGCGCCAACGTCGGCACCACAGCGGGGTTGAAGCTGCGCTCCAGATACGGCACAAGCTCCAGACGTACACGATTACGCGTATACGCCGTATCAGCGTTGGTGCTGTCGTAGCAGGCTGCAATGCCTTCTGCGCTGCAGTATTCCTCCAGCAGGCTTTTGGGCAGCGTCAGCAATGGTCTGATGATATCGCCCTGCTGCGCCCGCATTCCGGCAAGTCCTTGAAGCCCTGCGCCGCGCAGCAGCCTTAAGAGCAGTGTTTCCGCCTGATCACCCTCGTGATGCGCCGTAACAATCGCCGCAGCGCCCTGCTGCGCCGCTATGCGCCTAAGCGCTGCATAACGCATGCGGCGCGCAGCATCTTCGGTAGAAAGCCGGTTCTGCGCCGCATAGGCGGCAGCCTGCACATGCTCTGTAAAGCATGGCAGTCCCCAAGCCTTGCAGGCACACTGCACAGCCTTCATATCACGCAGAGCTTCTTCACCACGAAGTCCGTGCTCAACGTGACAGACACTGTAGCTTCCCCATCCCTGGGCTTCCAAAGCAGCACAGGCATGTGCCAAAGCCATAGAATCGGCACCGCCGCTAACAGCCAGCAGGTAATGAGCATCCGGCTGCAGCAAATTTTTAATTGTTTTGCGCAGCTTGTAGACTGCAGGTGCAATCTGCCTCATATCATATCTCCTTCAGCAGCGGTTCAAACGTGTCGTATCGCATTTTTCTATGCTATAAAAGAAAAGGCACTCTCAGGAGTGCCATTTCATTAATTACCAGCTTGCTTATTTATCACGTCTGGCACCACGACCACCGCGTTTGGACTCAGTATTACGTTTTAAATCCAGCATACGGTCATCGCTGTCTTTCAGGAATTTGGATAATTTATCCTCAAAGGAAACGGGCGCCATAGGTCTTGCGCTTTGCGGGCGCATACCGCCACGGCGTTCACGATTGTCGCCTTGCGGACGCATACCATTGTTGTTGCGGCGCTCGCGGTTATCGTTTTGCGGACGCTGCGGTCTCGGCTGCGGATTTGCAGGCGGCGGAGTGAGCTGTTTTATAGACAGACCAATTTTGCCGCGATCATCTACAGATAATACCTTAACCTTAACCTTGTCGTGCTCCTTTAAAAAGTCATGCACGTCTTTTACATAAACATTAGAAACCTCAGAAATGTGAATCAGGCCAACCTTGCCCTCAGGCAGTTGGACAAATGCGCCAAAATTGGTGATACCTGTAACTTCACCCTCTACAATTGCACCTACTTCAAGTGACATCGAGAAAAAAATCCCCCTTAAAAATTCTTAATACTCTTGTATTATACTCTTTAATTTTTCATGGTGTCAATAAAAAAAGCAGAACAAAAGCTATCATTTCTTGTTCTGCCTTATTTTTTCTCATCAACTATAAACAGCGGCACCTCGTCTTTACCCACCATGTTGTAATCCTCACGGGCGAGCTTTTCAATATAACGCGGGTCATCCAGACGTTTACGCTCTGCCTCCAGCTCAGTCTTCTGTTTTTGTAAAGCAGCAATACGTTGCTGTGTAGCAGCCTGCTCCTGTTTAATCTGATAAATAGAATACTCCTGCTTGCCGATAACGAACAGGCAGGCAACAAACAGCAGCATCATAAAGACATTAAAAGCTTTAGATTTATGTCTTACACGACGTCTAACCATATCATAGCCCCCCAGCATTGAGTATTCCGCAGTATATCTTTAGAAAAGCCCGGCAGCAGCTGCCGGGCTTAAAGCACTATAACAGCTTATTATTTTACGTTAACAGCATCCTTGAAAGCTTTACCGGCTTTGAAAGCAGGGATGGTTGCAGCAGGAATAACTACCTTCTCACCATTTTGCGGATTTTTACCTTCACGTTCTTTACGAGCACGTGCTTCAAAAGTACCAAAGCCTACTACTTGTACTTTGTCACCCTTAGCAACTACCTCTTTAACAGTTTCCAGAGTAGCGGTGATAGTTTTCTCAACGTCTTTTTTGGTTAAGCCGGCTTTTTCAGCAACAGCAGCGATTAACTCAGTCTTGTTCATCAAAAATTCCTCCTTAATTATGACTTTAGTTATTATTGCAAATGCTTGCGGAGCACGTAACTTCGTAACGTAACTCAAATTTAACTAGCAATAGTATTCTACACTGTCAAACGTTTTCCTGCAAGCCTTTTCCGAAAATATTTATAAATTACGGGGAAAATAGCGTTATTTTAGTAACTTTATTGTAATTTCACCTTATAAATCGTTCTTTCGTTCCAAATCCTTAGCCTGATCCCAAAATTTATCCAGCTCAGTCAAAGTGAAATCCTGCCATGTTTTGCCGCTGGCTTCCACCTGCTTTTCCACGTAATTAAAGCGGGAAGCGAAACGGTTATTGGTACCATCCAAAGCAACCTCCGGCTCGATACCGTTATGACGCGCATAATTTACCACAGCAAACAGCACATCGCCAAGCTCACTCTCGGCAGCAGCCTTGTCGCCTGCCTGCAAAGCATCCTGCAGCTCGCCCAGCTCCTCCTGTACCTTAGCCCATACGGATTCGCTGTCCTGCCAGTCAAAGCCTACCTTGGCAGCCTTGCTCTGCAGCTTATAGGCACGCAGCAGCGCCGGCAATCCCTGAGATACGCCGTCCAACACATGCTTGCGCTCCTTTTTTTCCTGTTTTTTGATAACTTCCCAATTTACCAGCACATCATCGCTGTTGTCGACATGGGTATCGCCGAAAACATGCGGATGACGGCGGATAAGCTTATCTACAACCTCGTCAATAACGTCCTGCAGATCAAAGCGGCCTGCCTCCTGTGCCATGCGGGCATGGAAAACAACCTGCATGAGCACGTCGCCAAGCTCCTCACGCATGCCGTCAACATCGTCAGCGTCCACAGCCTCCAGATATTCGTAAACCTCTTCAATCATATTGCTGCGGATAGATTTATGTGTCTGCTCTCTGTCCCAGGGGCAGCCATCAGGCTCACGCAGGGTACGCATAACATCAGCCAAGGGCTGGATGTCGAAATCATCAAAGCCTGCTTCCGGCAAAAAGTCTTCCGCATAGCCTTCTTCTTCGCCTTCCTCGGCAAAATCGTCCTCATTCTCGCCAAAGGTAATAATACCAGGAACAGCTTCCGCATCGTCAACCTTTTCAAATACGGTATCCTCTGCTCCCTCAGCCATCGGCGGAATATAAGCGCTCGTAAGATGGTCGATATTCGGCTGTCTGTCCAGCTCGAACAGCTTAATCGGACGGCATTCCTCATCAGGCAAACCCAGATTACGCAGGAAATAAATTTCATATTCGTCAGGCAGTACATCCATCAGCGCAATTTTCAAATCGCTGCCCACCATCTGACTATAAACCTGAGTAATCATCAGCGGATGCTGTCCGGCACTGGCAATCTCCGCAAAATCCTGCGCGTCAATAATCTGCAGGCCGGCAATCGGGTCGATGCCCAGCTCAACGTAAGCCAAGTCCAAGAAGCTCATAGAAGGCTTAATAACCAGCTTAATGCCCTGTGCCTTCGCAGCGGTGCGCATTAAAACAACGGTCTTTTCCGCAACAAGCGGGCTGCCCGGTACGGCATAAACAACATCGCCGTTCTGCGCTGCTGCCAGCACACGCTCAACAACACTGTTATAAACCTCTTCAAAGGAAGCAGCCTTTTCGTATAAATCGTCACATGAAGTAAATTTTACGTTTTGCTTTTCCAGCTCGGCAACGGTAGGATGCACCGCCGTACGCAGGATAACCTGAGCGCAGTTTTGCAGAAGTCCCATAGTTTCCAAGGAAAGATGTCCCACAGCACCGGGACCTAAACCGACAATTGTAATTGTTCCCATGATAGTACGCCTTCTTTCTTGATTATTTAAAAAATCGTTTCACTGCCGGCAGCTGGCACAGCTCCTGTCTGTTCAGCACACCAAAAAGCGGCAGCAATATGATATAGCTTATCCCGGCAGCCAGCATAGCGGCGATTGTTGCCAAAGCCGACGCACCGCCAAGCAGCATATGCACTTCTACGGCAACAGCACCCATCACCGCTGCTGCAGCAATGATTTTCGCAATACTGAGCCAGGAAAATCTTATACTGAATTTATACAACGCTATAATATTCAACAGCGCCGTCACGCCAAAGTTAATATTCGTTGCCCATGCTGCGCCGACAATACCGTATTCCGCATTCGTCAGCCGGAGAACGGCAACCAGCTTGGCAGCAATACCGATAAGCATATTCAGCATCGGCAGATTGGTGTGCCCCATTCCCTGCAGCATACCTGTTGTCACCTGCTGCAGGCCTAAAAGGCAGATGGCAGGTGCCGAATGCATAATAGCAACGCCAGCCTTCGCCGTACCGTACAGCAGACGGCTGATAGGCTCCGCCAATACCCACATGCCTACGGAAGCAGGCACAGTTATCAGGCAGCACAGCTTCATCGCGGTTGCCGCCTTTTGCTCGATAATCTGCCATTTATTCAAAGCAAAGGCTTCGGAAACAGCAGGCACAAGGCTTGTTGCCAGCGACATCGTCGGTATCGTGGCCATTAACAGCAATGGCTGTGCCATGCCTGCCAGATAGCCGAACTGCGCCGTCGCCTGCTCCACACTAAGACCGCTGTCAATCAATCGGCCGGGCACCAGCAATACGTCAATGCTGCTGGTAACAGGCACGAGTATATTGGCGCAGGACACTGGCAAAGCCAACAGCAGCAGGCGCTTAATCAATACTCTGCTGCGCACAAGCTCGGCAGCAGGTACCTGCTCCACCTGCCACTGCTTACGGTAATAGCGATAAAAGCAGCCCATAACCACAAGACCGGTCAAGCTTCCCGGGACAGCGCCGAAGGCAGCACCGGCAGCAGCGTATTCCAGACCGTAGGGCAGCAGCACATACGCCAGCACCACCATCGTCACTACGCGGATAAACTGCTCTACAATCTGCGATACCGCAGGCGGTATCATCAGCTGATGTCCCTGAAAATAGCCGCGGAAGCTGGCTAAAATCGTAGCAAAGAAAATTGCCGGTGTCAGCGCTATAAGCGAATAATAGGCACGCGCATCGGTAATCACGCCGGCATCCACCAGCCAGCCAGCCGCCAGCACCAGACAAACCGCCAGCACAGCGCCCACGCAGGCCATCAGGCGCAGCGAAATGCGAAACACCTGACTCACATTAGCATAGTCCTTCTGCGCCAGAAAGCCTGCGACAATAATCGATATTGCCACCGGAATGCCGGCCGCAGAAATCGCAAGCAGCAAAAGGTATACGGGATATGCCATCTGGTAAAGTCCGATACCCTCGCCGCCCAGCAGACGTGAAAGCAGGATGCGGTTCACAGAACCGATAACCTTTACCATCAGTCCTGCCAATGTCAGAATCATTGCGCCGCGCAAAAATTTATCACTGCTCATCTCCTGCTTTCACCTCCTTTAACTCAATCTTCCAATATCAAAGCAGGCAAAGTCTGCTCCAGCCACGCCAGGGGCTCCTGCTTTGACGTACCCATTCTGTACGTCAGCTGCTGCTCCTGACCGTTTTTCAATGTCATCGTCTTAGGATGCTGCATCAGCAGCTTCAGAACTGCCTCCGGGTTTACCTGTGCCTTCTCGCCGAAGGTCAGGCGAATAATTCCTTGACGCACATTTACGCCACGTATTTTCAGCACTCGGCACAAGCCCTTAAGCGCTGCCAGACGCCAAAGCATTTCCACCTCCGGCGGCGGATTGCCGAAACGGTCGATAATTTCGTCTAGAAAATCCTCCCGCTGCGAATATTCCAGCTCGCTGAAGCGACGATACAGCTCCATTTTATAACGCGGATCCGGAATATAGCTGTCAGGGATATAGGCCTCTGCCTGAATTTCCAGAACCGGCTCCGGCTCAGGCTCGGCCTCCTTGCCATTTTTCAGACGTTCAATGGTTTTTTCCAGCATCTCGCAATAAGCGGCAAAGCCTATACCGGTAATATGTCCGTGCTGCTGCGGGCCGAGCAGATTGCCGGCACCGCGGATTTCCAAATCACGCATAGCAATCTTAAAGCCTGCGCCCAGCTCCGTAAAATCACGGATAGCCTGCAGACGCTTTTCAGCAATTTCGCTGAGCGCCTTATTAGGCTGATACACAAAGTAAGCATAAGCAAGACGCGAGCTGCGTCCTACACGGCCACGCATCTGGTAGAGCTGCGAAAGGCCGAAGTTGTCGGCACCGTCGATAATAATCGTATTCGCCAAAGGTACGTCCAGACCGTTTTCCACAATCGTCGTACACAAAAGCACGTCGCAGCCGCCCTCATAGAAGGTAATCATGGCATCCTCTAATGCGTCCTCATTCATCTGCCCGTGGGCAATTTTGATGCTGATGCCCGGTACCAGACGGCGCAGCTTGGCAGCCAACGGCTCCAAAGCACTCACGCGGTTGCTGATATAGTAAATTCTGCCGCCGCGGCGCAGCTCACGCTCCAGCGCCTCCTTAATCATGCCGTCGTTATATTCGCTGACATAGGTCTCAACAGGCAAGCGATCCTCCGGCGGCGATTCGATAACGCTCATATCACGGCCGTTGACCAACGCCATATGCAAAGTACGCGGAATAGGTGTCGCGGAAAGCGACAAGACATCTATGCCGAGATGCCATTTCTTGATTTTTTCCTTTTGGGCAACGCCAAAGCGCTGCTCCTCATCAATAATCAGCAGGCCGAGGCTGGTAAAATTCACATCCGGCTGCAGCAGACGGTGCGTACCGATAAGAATATCCACCTTACCGTCGGCCACCTCCTGCAGAACAGTGCGCTGCTCCTTCGGCGTACAAAAGCGGTTCAGCAAGCGAACCTCTACGCCGAAATTGCGCACGCGCTCCTTAAACGTAATATAATGCTGCTGTGCCAGCACTGTTGTAGGCGCCAGCACCGCCACCTGCTTGCCGTCAAGCACAGCCTTAAAGGCAGCACGCAAGGCCACCTCAGTTTTGCCATAGCCGACATCACCGCAAAGCAGGCGTTCCATCGGCTGCGGCTTTTCCATATCAGCCTTGATTTCGGCAATCGCCTTCAGCTGATCCGGTGTTTCCTCATAAGGAAAGGCTGCTTCAAAGTCCTTTTGCAGCTGACAGTCCGGCGAAAAAGCATGTCCTGGCATAATCTGCCGCTGTGCATACAGACGCAGCAGCTCCTCCGCCAGCTCCGTAATCGCCTTAGCAGCCTTGGCCGTAGTGCGTTTCCAGTCATTGCCGCCCATTTTCGACAAGCGCGGCACACTGCCCTCGCTGCCGACATATTTATGCAGCATACCGACCTGCTCTACCGGAACATAGAGCTTATCGTCACCGGCATAGGCCAAAAGCAGATAATCACGGTGGATGCCGTCAACCTCGACGTTTTCTACGCCTATATAACGGCCGATACCATGAACCTTATGAACAACGTAATCTCCGGCCTTAATATCCGAAAAATACTGCAGCTGTTGGCCCTGATTTTTAGTATGCAAGCGTTTGCGCTTCTGCATGCCGAAAATATCATTT
>UMBR01030692.1_pt1 | contig 13150 bp, 10 predicted proteins | sample 1964011 | NCBI WGS metagenome assembly UMBR01 (sample SAMEA4835946, study PRJEB28245) | human gut metagenome | biome: gut microbiome; material: fecal sample | place: Denmark | collected 2008
ACTTTTAATTATCACTCTCTTCTTTTATAGGCACAAGAGAAAACACAAGGTCATTCTCAGCAAGATTATAAAGCCTGGCAACTTGACGGAGCAACTTCACTTTCGTATTTGTGTCATTTCCTGTATTTACCCATACATCATCCGCCACCTTTTTGATATAGGTCTCATTCTTCGCATTCTCTCGAGTAATCCAAACATTATCCCTGCTATTAGCTTCGTCCTGAAGAATTGACGGATTTATCTCATACAGCAGCTTAAATGTGTCTCGAATGGTATCGGCCCAGTCAGGAACAGAATAAATTGTCCCGGTCAATGTAAAACTGTTAATCTTCCTACCCTTAAAAACAAAGTCTTCGTCATAAACAGACACTTCATCATCGAGCTTTACAGCCGGCTTGTATGAGGTTTCCGGATATGGCCACACAGTTAGAGCACGCTTACCCATCTCTGTTTGACGCTCTTTCATCTCAGCCTCTGTCCATTTATCGAACTTGGATATATACTTGTTCAGCCTAAGTGGACTTGCTGCAAATCCATTCTTATCTTCTTTCTTTTCCAAGAACGGTCTGTTGCTATACTGAACATTATATCCTGTCAATGTCAGATTCGCAATGGTATGCAACCATTCCTCATGAATCCTCGAGTAATCACTCCCAAGCTGTTCTTTCCAATGCTGAGTAAGCGTCTGAGGCATAATATGCTCCACACTCAACTCTCCCTTCTGGACATTATTGATGACGTCGATCTTTTCCTTACTATTTCCATTTTCAAGACGGTCAAGAATATAGGTACGGCTCTTTGGCCTCATAAGATATACCGGCTTTTCTATAAAACTCTGACGGAACTCGTCATCCTTCGGGAAAACAACGGTTCTCTTTCGATTCTCAAGAAGATAAACCATCACATCATAATAGCTATCTTCTTCTTTCTTATTCTTAAGCACTTGCTGGTGCAAAGTCGCAAACATCTTAAGCAACGCATTTGTAGGATATCCACATATTAAACGCCTGAAGACGAATATTTCAATGCAAGAAAGAATCTCGGTAATCTCACTCTGCGGCATATTATGTTCTTCAGCATAAGTGAGCAAACCAAGTAAATATGCATAAGTGATTGTCAATTCCAGATAATTCAAACGGGCCATTATCTCGTTCGCTGAAGCATCACCTACCCGAGCAGACTTAATTCGTTTATACAGAGATGCATACCGCTTCATTTCAGCCATTATAGGTTCTATTTCTTTCCCTTCCGCGAATGACTTAAAAGCAGGATATACATCTTGGAATTTAGGGATATCACCTGTCGGAGACTTGATTGTCAAATAATCTCTAATAAAATTGTCAAGATCATCTTTTCCAGAACAATCTTTCTCAATAGAACTCCAGTACTTAGTATAATACTCCTCTTGCTTATCCTCAGACAGGCCCATGAGAACGAAATTTCTAATCTTGTCAGCTTCCGTAAGGTCAAGGCCAGTTGAATTTAGGCTCTCAAAAATCAACTGCGGGTCATCATCATTTCCAAGAAAGATGTCAATCACAATCAGCCTCTTGATAGCCTCAAAGAAGTCATCAATCTTCACATTGAGATTCTTGACGCTATTGTAGAAGTAATTGAAATTTGAGACAACATTCGATTCTGCAAATGCTCCGCCTTCACCCTCATCCACAAGATAATCAAACGCTGCACGGTCCTCCTTATTCAACTTAAGGCGTACTTTTTTCTCGGTTGTCTCATACTCATCCACCAAGAACTTCTTGAATATCTTTTCCGCAAGTTTACTATCATCTGCTTCAATGTTACCGCGTTTAAGATTCCAGTATATTGCAAGAAATATAAGACAGACTGTCGTCATTCTCTGCTGTCCGTCAATGACAAGAAACTCATCCGCACGACCACCTTTGGATCTGGACCTTACCATGCACCCAAAGAAATGGCTTGGCCTATCATACTTAACGATATCAGTCAAGTCAGAGAACAACTGTCTGCACTGACTGGCGCCCCAATCATAATTGCGTTGATAAACAGGTATAATAAAGCGGTTCTCAGAACCATCCATTAGTTTCAACAAGGGTTTATCTTCTCCTTTCATGAATTTTCATCCTTTGGTTACTATTCATCAAATTTATTAAAAACCGGCGAGAATACAATGATAAACCCCTATCGATTATTACGGCAGGTTATATCGTTGTCATAACAATACTACCAATTAACAATCTTGTCAACTATTTGTTGTTGCTCTGTCGATGTTCGCCTAAGATAGATTCGGGTCGTCTCAATACTCTCATGCCCCATCAAGTCGGCGAGCAATGTAATATCATTATATCTCTCCAGAAAGTTCTTGGCGTATCGATGTCTGAAAGAGTGTGGGTACACAACCTTTGGATTCAGCTTATATCTGACCGCATAATTCTTAAGCTGCTGGGAAATACCACGCGTAGTTATTCTGTCACCAAATCTATTGAGAAACAGATAACCTGAACAGCGTCCTAAAGAGTCTAGCCATTTCAACGCCTCGCATCTCAAAGACTTAGGGAAGAATACTCTTCTTACTTTTCCTCCTTTGGTGTAAATATCAAAATATCCTGTCATAACGTGTTCCACTTTCATCTGGACTAACTCACTTACTCTCGCACCGGTCGCAGCAAGAAACCGGACCACAAAATACCACTCGGTTAGACCATCTTCTCTCAATTTGTTTTTGAGAAATACATAATCAGCATTGCTGATAACATTTTCAAGATATGACTTCTGCTGAACTTTAACAGACTTGAGTCGCAACTTCGGCTTTCCAATACACTCAAGATACTTGTTCATTGCCTGAATGCGCAAATTCACAGTCTTCGGCTTGAATGTCTCAATAAGATAAGCCTTATAAAGGAGCAAATCTTTTTTAGTTAGCTCTTTATACCTACCCCTATACTCTTTAACAGCGTAACAATACGCTGCGATGGTGTTTTCCGCCATATTAGATTGGCAAAGATGCATTTTAAATTTTTCCATTTTGAATTAATTATTGGTGAACATACACTAATAATCACGCCCCACTTTGTTCCTTGAATTCCTATTATGAGAAGATTGTTGCTACGGGAGAAGTGAAATGCATCGATGAGGAGATTCCGTTTGATATTCCGAAAGGGTGGGAGTGGGTAAGAATGGGCGTTATTGGCGATTGGGGAGCTGGCGCAACTCCTGCAAAAGGTAATGCGGCTTATTATGGCGGAAATATCCTCTGGCTGAGAACGGGCGAATTGAATGACGGCATAGTTTACGACACAGAAATTAAGGTCACGCAAAAAGCTCTTGCGGAGTGTTCGCTACGTATCAATAAGATTGGTGATGTTTTAATTGCAATGTATGGAGCGACCATAGGGAAAGTTGCTATCGTTGGGAAAGAACTCACAACAAACCAAGCGTGCTGTGCTTGCACGCCTTTCGGCATTTACAATTGGTTCTTATTCTATTTCTTAATGGGCAGCAAAGAAGATTTCGTTAAGAAAGGAGAAGGTGGCGCACAACCTAATATTTCCAGAGAGAAATTAATTCATCACTTAATGCCACTCCCACCTCTTGCTGAACAGCGCCGCATTGTCGAAAAGACAAGAGATGTTCTGCTATATATTAAGCAATACGAATACTTGCAAAAAAGTTTAAATGCGCTCAATGGAAATATTAGGACACTCTTGAAGAAATCCATCCTTCAAGAAGCCATCCAAGGCAAGCTTGTGCCACAGATTGCGGAGGAAGGTACAGCACAAGAATTGCTTGAACAGATAAAAATGGAGAAACAGAAACTCATCAAAGATGGCAAATTAAAAAAGTCTGCTTTAACTGATTCTGTAATTTACAAAGGTGACGATAACAAGTACTTCGAGAAGATAGGAAAAGAGACATATTGTATTGAGGATGAAATCCCATTTGAAAGTCCAGAAAATTGGAGATGGGTACGTATTAAAGATATTTTTCAGATTAACCCGAAAAACAATGTGGATGATGGTGCATTAGCAGCATTTATACCTATGGAGAGAATTTCTGCCACCTATGGCTCAAATTATTCTTTTAGTTCAGTCAAATGGAGACAAATTAAAAAGAATTTTACTCACATTGCAAATGGAGATGTTGCATTTGCGAAAATTACTCCATGCTTTCAAAATAGAAAATCAGCAATCTTTGAAGGACTTCCTAACGGAATAGGTGCAGCGACGACCGAACTTAAAGTATTGCGTTCGTATGGTGAGACTATTAATTGTTGGTATCTTCTATATTTTCTTAAAAGTTCATACTTTATAGATGAAGCCCAATTCAAAGGGACTGCTAATCAGCAAAGAATAATATCTGGCTATCTTGAAAACAAATTATTTCCTCTGCCTCCCCTTGACGAACAACAGCGCATTATCAAACGAGTGCAAGAGTTGTTCAGATTATTGAAATAATGCTTTTATCGTGGCTATAATCCCATTTTACATTTTTGCCATTTTCGTCAAAAATGTAAAATGGGATTATTATTCGGTTGAGATTCTATAAATCAAGGCTATCTGGATTCAGAAGGAAGTCGAATAGACCTATTGTAAAAATACCCTGTTCGTTCCTTTTGGGCTTTATGTTATCTTTTACTACAATAATCTTTTTGAAAGAATCAGAAACTTCAAGAAGCGATGCAGATTCTTGTTGTTCTTTAGCCTCATTGGGCATCATAAATGCGGACTGGACATAGTACCTTTTGCTCCCTTGGTTCGCAACGAAATCTATTTCGTATTGCTTTCGAGTATCTTTCCCGTTTTTATCTTTTCCACGCTGCTCAACAACGCCCACATCAACATTGAACCCTCTAACGCATAACTCGTTATAGATTATATTTTCCATAATGTGGTTTTCTTCCTGCTGGCGGAAGTCGAGAATTGCATTACGAAGTCCCACATCGGAGAAATAGTACTTTGAAAGTGTATTGATATACTTTTTTCCTTTGACATCATACCGGATAGACTTATCCAAAATAAAAGCATCCTGCAGATAAGAGAGGTATTTGCTTATCGTTGGTTGTGAAATAGTGGTGTTCTTAGTTGATTTAAAAGTGTTTGACAACTTGCGAGGATTGGTCGGAGACCCAATGGATGAACCTACCACCTTGACAAGCTCTCCAAATTCTTCCTTATTCTTGATATTATGACGCTCAAGGATATCCGCAAAATATACAGTGGTATACAAATTTTTCAAATAATCGGCTTTCTTTTTGTCAGTGTTCAGCATCCTCACCTGCGGTAATCCTCCGTACGTGTAATAATCTCTCCACGCATCGAAAGGGTGGCGAGAGTCAACAGACATAAACTCGGCAAACGAAAGAGGAAAAACATGAATCTGGTCTCCTCTGCCTCGAAATTCAGTGACTACATCAGTTGCCAAAAAACGAGAATTACTGCCAGTTACATAAATGTCAACATTCTCTCTTCGCAATAGCCCGTTGAGTACCGGAACGAACTCACCAAGCAACTGTACCTCATCAAATAGGAGGTAATACATTTCGTTGTCAACCATCTGAGCATTTAGAAACGGCATCAGTTCATTCGGGTCGCATAAATTCCGGAAACTCCAATCATCAAATGCAATTTTGATAATATGTTCAGAAGGGATTCCGCTTTCAATCAAATGCTTATAAAAAAGATTGAAAAGAAGGACAGACTTACCGCATCTACGGATTCCAGTGATAATTTTAATCAATCCGTTCCCTTTTCCTGCAATCAGCTGTTGCAAATATAAATCTCGTTTAATCATATCGTATTTTATATTTTTGCCATTTATGTCATTCTTGTAAAGTGCAAATATAGTGAAATATGGTAAACTCCAATCTCGTATTTTACATTTTTATCATTTTCGTCAAAAATGTAAAATGCAGATAGCCATTTTAAATGCAGGATGCGCATCTAAAAAAGTGTAACTTGTTACAGATTTTTCAAGTCGAGGTGTATTAATAACAAGTATTATGAGCAGGTAGGGTGCGAAGTAACCGAGATTGAACTTCCTTTTGACTTTCCAAGTACTTGGTCTATTGCTCGATTAAATGCTGTTTGTCAACTTACAGACGGCTTGAAAACCATTGGCAAACAATGCTTGTTAGATGCAAAATACTTACGTGGAAAAAGTTCTGAAACTATAGTAGAACAAGGTAAACTTGTATATAAAGGTGACAATATAATGCTTGTGGACGGTGAAAACTCTGGTGAAGTTTTCATCGTACCACAAGATGGCTATATGGGTAGCACTTTCAAGCAACTATGGATAAGTTCCTCTATGTGTGAACCTTATGTTTTTGCTTTTATACAGTTCTACAAAGAAACTTTGCGCAACTCTAAGAAAGGTGCAGCAATTCCACACCTCAACAAAGAATTGTTTTATGGGCTTATTATTGGTATTCCACCACTTCAAGAGCAGAGAAGAATAGTTCTGAAGATTGAACAATCATCGCAGTTGCTTCGATAATATATTCATTTGTTCTATTATACGTTGTTGCTCTTGTAAAGGTGGCAAAGGTATCAACAAATTCGCCATACTTTTACTATTTAGGGTTTTACCTTTAATTGCATCTTTCGATTCTCCGAGATTAGCAATTAGAGGTAAAACTTTGAATAGGTAATTCCTCATTGCATATTCTTTATCTATAACAGGACGTATTGTTATAATAGCCTCATTGTGAAAAGCATCAATATCCAAAATTGAAGTCTTACCTATACTTAGTTTGAAACTCATAAGAAGGCATCCTTTTTCACTGATTGGAGCGGAGAAAACTTCTTTGACTGCCAAATCTGAGACCATTTCTTTTGTTGTAGAAATTGAGCTTCCGTCAACCATATCTGATATTGAAACCCAATTATATTTGCCATTTATCCAATATGTCTGTTCACCTCTTGCAGGCGTTTTTCCAATAGTCATTGATGCAATGTTGGAAAATCTGCACCAGCACCAATTGTATGGCAAATCGAATGGAACTTCATCAGTTATATCATTGCATTTTTCACCTATCTGCTCATAATACTTGTTATCGACACCTTTGAAGATGATAGATGTGGCTGAGTCTGACTTCTTTAGTTTGCCTTCTTTGATAAGTATCTGCTTCTCATTCCGTATTTGTTCAAGCAACTCTTGCGCTGCTCCTTCTTCTGGAAGCTGCGGCACTAGTTTTCCATGAATTGCATCTTGCAAGATCGATTTTTTCAAAGACTCCTTTAGTTTTGCATTGATTTTATTTAAACGCTCTTGAGAATTTGAGTATTTATCTATTATAGGCATAATCGCTCCAATTCTTTCCACGATACGCTCTTGTTCGGCCAATGGTGGAACTGGGAATAATTTGTTTTCTAGGTAGCCTACAACTATACGTTGTTGGTTTGCTGTCCCTTTAAATGTCGCTTCGTCAATGAAGTAAGAGGATTCTAAAAAATATAAGACGAACCAACGATTCATCGTTTCACCAAAAGTGCGTAGGATTTTCAGCTCGGTAGTTCCAGCGCCAATACCATTGGGCAATTCTTTAAAAATTGCAGATTTCCGGTTTTGGAAACATGGTGTAATCTTAGCAAATGCTATATCGTTATCAGCAAAAGATGTATAACCGGTCTTTATTTCACTCCATTTTTTCTCGTAGTATCTAAACTCTGAACCATATCCTGCTGAAATCGCTTCCATTGGGACAAATGCGGCATTTGCATTATCATCCGCTATAACCTTAGGGTTTATTTGAAAGAGTGATGACACTCTACACCATTCCCATGTATCTGGAATATCAAAAGGAATCTCCTCATCGATGCATTTCACTTCTCCCGTAGCAACAATCTTCTCATAATAGGAATTGTCGTCACCACGGTAGATTATCGATTCATTTTTATCCTTCTTGATTTTACCTTCTTTTATAAGCTGAGCTTTCTCTGCTCGAATTCTTTCAAGAAGCACAGACGCGGGTTCATCATTGGGATCCTGAGGAACTAATTTTCCTTGAATAGCCCATTGTAGAATACTATTTTTTAACTGCTTTCCGGTCATATTATTCCTCCGGTTTTATTTCTATTCCAAGAATCCTCTGTATTTCAGCCAATGTTTTATCTATCTCATAATCAAGAGCCTTTCGTTTTTTGAAATAATCTGAGAGAAGTTCGGCTGGCGGCAGAACCTCCTCTTCTTCCTTCGGAAATTTGCACTGGTCGAAGTTGCAATCCATAGAGACCAACTCTTCCGCAGAGAACTTACGGGATTTTTCATTACCCTCTTCAACAATAATTTCCTTTCGGTCACCCCACCAGTCTTCTATCGGCTTACAATGCTCCAACTTCATAGGCTTGGTCTTGGAAAAATGTTTATATCCTTCTGGCATATCCAGTCGATAGAACCAAGTTTCCCTTGTGGCATATCCCTCGGAGGCCCCATCCGCCCTTTCGTTATTGAAGAATAAGATGTTAGTCGCAATTGAAGTGTATGGCGCAAATATGCTACCCGGCAACCGAATTATAGTATGAAGGTTAAACTCCTTAAGCATCTTAGTTTTGATTGCTAGTTTTGCTCCATCAACGCCAAACAAGAAGCCATCAGGAACAATTACAGCCGCACGCCCGTTTCTCTTTAGACGGTACATTATAAGCACCATGAAGAGATCCGCAGTCTCACTAGAACGCATATCCATAGGGAAATTACCCTTGACGCTAGCCTCCGTACTACCTCCGTAAGGTGGATTCATGGCAATGACATCAACCTTGTCATCCTCTTTAAAGTCACTCATCTTTGTTGCGAGAGAATCACAGTGACGGATATTTGGGGCTTCAATATCGTGAACCAGAAGATTCGTAATCGAAAGTAGATATGGAAGAGGTTTCCATTCTTGTCCAACAACGGCATTCTGAAAATTCTCAAAATCCTCAGTAGTCTTCACTTGTTTATTTAGATAATCCAGAGCCGAAGTCAAGAATCCGCCGGTTCCAGAAGTAAAATCTCCGAACTTTTCTCCAAGCTGGGGCTTAAGAGTTCTAACCATAAAATCAGTCAACGCGCGAGGCGTATAAAACTCCCCTGCGTGTCCAGCAGACTGCAAATCCTTAAGAATTCCTTCATAAATATCTCCAAACGTATGACGATCATCAGCATCTGCAAAATCAATCTCATCAATGACATTGATAATCTGGCGCAAAAGAACGCCGTTTTTCATGTATTGATTAAGATCAGAAAAAACTTCTTTCACAATACTCTTTCCTCTCGGAGTGCCAGCATCAACAGGAAGATTCTTCAGCGTGTTAAACAAGCCGTCTGCACCATTTATAAACTCAAGTAATTCCTCACCTGTAAGTGCCTGCCCGTCTTTCTTGTCGACAGCCCAATTTCTCCAACGAAATTTTTCCGGAATTATAGACTCAAACTGTTTCCCGACTGACATTGCCTTGAATTCCCATGTTTCTTCTTGAGAGTCATAGACTTTAAGAAAAAATAGCCATGTCATCTGTTCTATGCGCTGTGCATCACCATTGATGCCAGCATCTTGCCTCATAATATTCTGGAGGCGCTTTATTATATTATTAACTGCCATATACTATGCTGCGTAAATACGACTTTCCATATTTTTAATAGCGGACATATAACCGTCCATGCCGCCAAAGTATTTCATTATCTTTTGAGGCTTGCCAAACTTAGCCAATTGTGGAGTAAGTAAAATTGAAACATTCTCCAACTGCAGAACACCGGTATCCGCGTATTTGTCGAGAAGCACTTCCAACACTCTACGGGCCTCATCTCCATATTGCGAAAAATAATCACTTTTTCGGACTTTATTAGCTCTTTCTCTTCTTGTCAGAGGCTTCTGATCAAATGCTACATGACAAATAATGTCAAATATGTCAGCTTCCGCCAAATCCGGATTCTGTTCTCTAATTGCCCCAAGAAGCACATCATACTCATTGAGTTCTTTCACGATAGCATCCTTACGCTCAGCCTCTGTCCACTTTTGAAGGAAATCATTCAATGACGGATAGCGACCAAGAATCCTCTTTTTCGTAAAATCAGTGTATGATTCTTTCGTAAGTTTTCCGTTCGCATCCAGGAAGGACACATGCTCCTTATCTATCTGAATATCAAAACCATCAACCACATACTTATCATGAGACTTTTCAATTTCAGTTGAAGGCTTTGGTTTCCTGTGCGTGCCGCTGCTGGATTCGCTAATTCCTTGTGGGGGCTCCGGATCTCCATCGAACTCAGGATCATGGAAAAGCCTTGTCACATCTCGAAAATCTAAAATTTCAAAATGCCACTTACCCTTATCCTCACGAATCCTTGTTCCACGTCCGACAATCTGCTTGAACTCAGTCATAGACTGAATTTCTTTATCGATTACTATGAGACCGCAAGTCTTGCAATCCACTCCAGTAGAAAGCATCTCAGATGTAGTTACAATTGTCGGATATGGCTGATCAACATCTATAAAGTTATCCAATTGCTTTTTCCCCTCATAATCATCTCCAGTTATTTTCATAACGTAGCGATGATCTTTCTTACAAAGATCTGAATTGAAGTTAGTTAGCAGTTGACGCATTGCTTCCGCCTCCTCAATATCAGGACAGAAAACAATCGTCTTAGTCATCCTACCTATCTGTTTGAGCATCTTAGTTATGCGCCATGCTACGATCTCGCGCCTTCTACGGATAACGATATCCCGCCCAAAGTCTTTTCTGCTAAAATAGTCTTGTTCTATAATCTTTCCATTGAGATCTTCCTCTCCATCTTCAGGAATATATCCAGTCAAATCAACACTGAGAAAAGCATTAGTAACACGATATGGTGCTAGGAATCCATCCTCAATGCCCTGTTTAAGGGAATATGTATAAATCGGCTCTCCAAAATAATCAAGATTATTTGCTCCATCCACAGCTTTTGGTGTCGCTGTCATACCTATTTGCGTAGCCGAAGAAAAGTATTTCAATATTTCCTTCCATTGAGAATCATCCTTTGCTGAGCCTCTATGACACTCATCTACAATAATCAAATCAAAGAACGTTGGCTGAAATTCAGTATAAGGGTTAGGCTTAGATTCATCCGACGAAACGAGTTGTTGATAAAGAGCCATATAAATTTCATAAGACGAATCCATATTTCTGTTCTGAATTTTGGTCATCTTATCTCTGAATGGGCTAAAGTCTTGGCTCATAGTCTGATCTATTAGAACATTTCTATCAGCCAGATATAATACTTTTTTCTTTGCTTTGGATGCTATGAGACGATATATGATTTGAAATGATGTGAATGTCTTTCCTGTTCCCGTAGCCATCACTAAAAGGATTCTGTTTTGTCCTTTAGCCACGGCCTCTACGGTACGGTCAATAGCAATTCTCTGATAATAACGCGGCTCGTGTGAATATGCGTCGAAATAATATGGTGTATCTACTATCGTTTGCTCTGCCGTAGTAAGTCCCTTCGAGTCCCGTAGTCTTTCTTTCAACTGTTCAGGAGACGGAAATTCATCCAGAGAAAGAGTTTTTTCTTGGCCTGTAATGAAGTCATACTCCGTAAAACCGTCACCATTAGAACTATACGCAAACCTAAGATCTAAAATTTCCGCATATGTTTTAGCCTGCCCGATACCACCGCTAATAGGATGGTTATTATCTTTTGCTTCCACAATAGCAATAGGAAATTTATTAGGCTCTGCTTGAAGAAGATAATCCGCAAACTTCTTCGCCTTCCTCGCATGCGATTCTTGACCTTGAAATATAATACGTCCATCCGTAAAGGCATACTCCATCCGCAGATGCTGGTTATCCCAGCCCGCCTTGTTTAGGGCAGGAGTGATGTACTGTAACTTAATATCCTCTTCGGACAATGACTTCTTACTTTCCATGATGTTCCGATAGTAAAATATTATAGGAAGTTGTGCCCTTCACGACTCCCAAATAATGAGTTATACTTAAAACACACTATTTCTCAAAACAAATCTTGCCTTGCTTACACAAAGACTCATACCACCTGCCAATGTCTATATAGCATAAACATCCTAACTGCAAACAATTAGAAAGACTAAGAGTGGATTATCTTGCGCATTTACACAAAAATAGCAATTTTTCAACACTTTCCGTAAAATTAGTCCGGTATTATATGCAACTTCATGCAATCATATTACCAAAATAAGATCTCCTCACTCCACAACTCGACAATAAAATAATGTAATGATAATGAAGATACTGACAACAATGTGTAGCAACCACATTATCATCAGTATCTTGTATCCGTTAGTCAAGTTAATGACGCTATCTCTGTTACTTGAGATGTTTGAGTTATTCAACACCGTTTTTGACTAAGACATTTCCATATCACGTCATTTCTCCTTCAGCATTTCCTCCAGAAGCAAGTCCGCTATGTCCACTTGGCGCTCTCGCTGCTCTGGTGTGGCATTGCGTTCCAGGATGTCGGATATGGTAATGTCAAGCATCGGGTAGTTCTTTGCCTTCTTCCTCCATTCATCGTAGCCGTCAATGTCCGGGAATGCTGTCACTTTACGGCCTTTCAGGACCATCAGTCTGTCATTGAACTGACTTTTGCCTCCTGTGGCCAGCCAGGTGTATTCGGGGAGAAGGAGGGAGCAGATGACTGCGGTCTTCTCCGACTCCACCAGCGCCACATTGGCATTAACCTTATCCTGGAGCAGGTGCTCGCCGAACAGGCATTGGGTGAGTTTCCATTCCGGCGGAAGCAGGTGCGCAGCTTTGAGATTGGTGTGCACCCACATTACCGGCGGGAAATGGTCGTCCTTGATGCGGTGGCCGGTATCCGGGTTGTAGGGGATGATTTTCCCGCCGCGGCAGCGTCCGTGGATGTCAAATTGGAAAAAGATGGTGTGGCCTTTGGCAGTTGTACCTATGTGGTATAGTGAAATTCCATACGAATTCTACCATGACGCATAAGTTCGCCATGGAATCTCTCTTCTATAGACTCCCATGCATTGGAGAACGCCTCGTACACGGGTTGAAGTTGGACTCCACTCTTCTTGATGGCATTTAATTCATTCTTATAAAATATGCCGATGGCTTTGATAAACTCAGACCTAACAAAATATTACTAGTTTAAGAATATTGTGATTTTATACTCTCTCCTCCATGTATTTCTCCGGGTCGCGCAAAAAATCCATAAG
>UMBR01050422.1_pt1 | contig 13104 bp, 8 predicted proteins | sample 1964011 | NCBI WGS metagenome assembly UMBR01 (sample SAMEA4835946, study PRJEB28245) | human gut metagenome | biome: gut microbiome; material: fecal sample | place: Denmark | collected 2008
TGCAGTGATGGGAGCCGGATGGTCAACGATCCATCGGAAAGCACTTGCCGGTGAACTTGATTTTGGTAATTGGCATATTGGCAATGGAGTTTATTATGCTTATGATCAGGGACATGGCATCTTGGATCATTTTTGGGATGATGATTATGATGATTGGGATGATGATTATGATGACGATGATGATTGGGACGACGACGACTGGGATGATGACGACTGGGATGATGAGGATGACGAGCTCATGGATGATAATAGGGCGGTGGAGAGTTTTGGTTCCTGGATCCTGAATCTTACGGATTTGAAGAGTGAACCGGCAGGAACGGAAAGCTGCATTATACCTTATCCGGCATCAGAAGCTGCTTCCCTGAAACTGGAACTGGATGTGGTAAATGAACTTATTTTTGAAGTGTCGGATTCTGCGGATGAGATCAGTATTAAAATGGAAAATGGGTATCAGGATTATCTTTCTACAAAACAGAAGGATTCCGCTCTGAAGGTATCCTATCACAGCGGACACCACCATTTTGAGAAAGGACCGACCTTTACGGTAGTTCTGCCAAGACAGTGCGAAAATCTGACACTGGACATTGTAGTGGGAGCCGGGGATATTTCCATGGAAAGCGAAGCGTTTACGGCAAGAAAAGTAAATGTGTCTGTTGGAGTGGGAGAACTCTCTGTGGATCAGATTTCAGCCAGCGAGAAAGCCGTGTTTGAAGTTGGCACAGGAGATGTGTCGATTCTGAATGGACAGTTCCCGAAAGTGTCTATCGAAGCAGGAGTTGGAGATGCCGTGTTCAGCGGAAGCGTTTCAAACAAACTGGAAGTGGAGGCAGGAACCGGCGATGTCAATGTCTCTCTTACCGGAACAGAGAAAAGCTATGCATTTGATCTGTCTGCCGGACTTGGAGAAATCAGGTTGAACGGGCAATCGAAAGGGGCTTTTGATGCGGAGTATGAGACCGGCAGCAACGGCGGAGCAGAAGTGGAACTGACTGCAGGAGTGGGAGATATTTCTGTTTTGACGGAAAAATAATAAGGATGTTTCATGAACGCCCTTATACATATGGATAAAAATTGAAAAGGCTCAGATCGGTGTATTGTACGTCTGCAAAATCCGGTCTGAGTCTTTCTTTCTTTTGGTATGTCCTGCTTATTTCCATACTTTGTCTTTTTAATCACAATATGATATGATGAACACGAAAGAAAAAACATACAAGAATTCGTATATTTTAATAAGAAGAACAGGAGCAGGGGAATGGGAAAAAGAACACGGATTGTTTTATATGCACTGTCACTTGTGACAATGCTTGCGATGGTGACACTGATTATTTTTTCACGAGGAAGGCAGCAGGAGAAGCCAACAGAAGATGCAATGGCGCAGACAGATGTGGTGAGTACGGAAGAACAGATCCAGACACCGGAAGATCATACAGACACCACAGAAGGGCAGAAGAATCTGAACAATGGTACAGGGCAGGAAGAAACGAATGAGACAGAAACCAGAGCAACAGAGGAAACAGAAAGTGAACCGGGGCAGGCAGATGATACCACGGGAGACGGCAGCACGACACTGATTTTTGCAGGGGATGTACTGTTTGCAAACGCCTTTAAAAGCAACTATGATGCGGGCGGAATTGAAAAAGTGATCGAGCCGCAGCTGCTGCAGGAGCTGCAGGATGCAGATATTTTCATGGTGAATAATGAGTTCCCATTCAGTAACCGTGGAGAGCCGATGGAGGACAAACAGTTTACGTTTTGCTGTGATCCGAAATATGTGAAAGCTTTAAATGAGATGGGCGTGGATATTGTATCACTCGCCAACAATCACACCTTAGATTATGGAAGAGATGCGTTGTCTGATACGTTTACGACACTGGACGGAGCCGGTATTTTGTATGCAGGAGCCGGAGAGACTAAAGAACGCGCATATGAATTGCAGATTATCGAGAAAAATGGAAAAAAATTCGGATTTCTTGCGGCATCCCGCGTGGTGCCGGAATCAAACTGGAAAGTGGAAGAACGGACACCGGGGATGCTGACCGCTTATGATGATACAAAATTGGTACAGTTGATCAAAGAAGCCCGGAGCGGATGTGATTTTCTGTCGGTCTATATCCACTGGGGCGTGGAATACGATGCGTATCCGCAGGACTATCAGACAAAGATTGCCACAGATTGTTTTAATGCAGGGGCAGATCTGATCCTTGGAGCACATACACACTGTTTACAGGGAATTTCCTATATCAGTGGGAAACCGGTCTTTTACAGCCTTGGAAACTTTGTGTTTGGACAGAACATTGATAAGACGGCTGCAGTGAAAGTACAGGTTTCGTCCGATGGAACCGTATCTTATGGATTACTTCCGGTTTATGCGGCGGGGGGCACAACAAAACTGATGGATACAAACAGTGCATCTGCGCTGTATCAGTATATGACACAGATTTCAGATGGCGTTACGATCGGTGCGGATGGAAAAATCAATTAAAGGGGAGAAGAACATGAAAAAGAAACTTATGAGAATGCCGAAGGTGGTTACGATACTCGTTGCGATACTGATTGTAGCGATTTTTCTTGGAAGTATGGATGTAGCAGCGTTTTTCCTTGCCAATACAGTTTCACTTCCAGGTTATGGAAACAGCATGATCGCAGAGTTCGCGGCAGGGGTGGTTGCATTCCTGTTTTTATGTCTGTTTGGTTATGTTGGAATATTGAAAGAAAAGGGAAAAGGATTTATCCATGGTCTTTATATTGGCGGATTCCTGACAGGATACTGTTGTCTGGAACTGGCGGCACAGCTTTATGTGCAGATGATGACACCGGATGCAAAAGTTGTATCTGCATTGGAAATCCTGTTTTTTGCTGCAACCATGTTTCTGATCGGATTGGCGGAGGAACTTATTTTCCGCGGTGTGATACTGAATCTGTTTCTGGAACGTTTTTCCAAAACAAAAAGAGGGATTCTCTGGGCGGTCATTCTCAGTGGTGTATTGTTTGGGGCGGTACATTTGACAAATATTTCACAGGGAGTGACGGTGACAAGTGCGATGATTCAGGCGATCAACGGTGCATTTCTGGGTGTGATTTTTGGCGCAGTTTATGCACGGTCAGGAAATATCTGGCTTGTGATGACTTTTCATGCACTGGTCGATTTCGCAAGTCTGATGGGCAGCGGAATTTTTGGAGCTGGAACAACTGTGGAACAGATCAACCAGATGTCTGCCACTAATTTGATTGCCGTTCCTGTTTTGCTGATTCCGTGTATTGTGCTGCTTCGCCCGAAAAAACTTCTGGAGATGGAGCAGGAGGCAAATCATATCGTGGTGTTTGAAACATTCGAGGAGGCAGACCGGAATGCTGCTTTGTCGCTTGCACTTGGAATGATATCCATTCTGACAGGATTTATGGGATATGGTCTTGGCATTGGAATCGCTGGACTGATCGGTGGCAGACTTTCGAGAAAGGTGCAGCCGGAGAAAAACGGAATGGCACTGGCGGGTATGATTTTATCCGGAATCGGTATGGCGGTATCGGTCATTGGAATGATCGTGCTATGTTTTGTCTATTCAAATCTGAATGGTCTCTCTGCCGTTATGATGATGAATGGTGTGAAATGATTTTAAGGCAAATAAGCTAAAACAAGTTTACATTTACTAAAAATAAGGTTATTATTTCAATAACCTTTTGAGAGAATGGTAAAATCTTTCAAAAATAGCAGGAAGAAGATAGGAGAATTGCGATGAGTTACATGGAAACCTACAGAGAATGGTGTACAAACCCATATTTTTCAGAGGAAACAAGAGCAGAATTAGAAGCGATCAGGGACAATGAGGCAGAGATCGAGGACCGTTTCTACCGTCAGCTTGAGTTTGGAACCGGGGGACTCCGCGGAGTGATCGGGGCAGGAACGAACCGTATGAACATTTACACTGTAAGACAGGCGACTCAGGGGCTTGCAAATTATATCATTTCCCAGAACGGACAGGAAAAAGGAGTTGCCATCGCACACGATTCCAGAATTATGTCACCGGAATTTGCCGAGGAGGCAGCGCTCTGCCTGAATGCAAACGGAATCAGGGCTTATGTGTTTGACAGCCTTCGTCCGACACCGGAACTTTCTTTTGCAGTCCGTGAACTTGGCTGTGTTTCAGGAATTGTGATCACGGCAAGCCATAACCCAAGGGAATATAATGGATACAAAGTTTACTGGGAGGATGGTGCGCAGATCACACCGCCTCATGATAAAAATATCCTTGCAGAAGTTGCAAAAGTAACTTCTTTTACACAGGTTAAGACCATGGAAAAAGAGGATGCCGTGAAAGCCGGACTTTTTGTGACGATCGGAAAAGAAATCGACGACCGTTACATGGAAGAACTGAAAAAACAGTCCATCCATCCGGAGATCATCAAAGAGATGGCAAAGGACATCAAGATTGTATACACACCGCTACATGGAACCGGAAATCTCCCGGTGCGCCGTGTGTTAAAAGAACTTGGATTTGAAAATGTCTATGTTGTAAAAGAGCAGGAACTTCCGGACGGAAACTTCCCGACCGTAGCATATCCAAACCCGGAATCTCCAAAGGCATTTGAGCTTGCCTTAAAACTTGCAAAAGAAGTGGATGCAGACATCGTGCTTGCGACAGATCCGGACGCAGACCGTCTTGGCGTATACTGCAAAGATACTAAGACCGGAGAGTATGTGACTTTCACCGGAAATATGTCCGGAATGCTCATCGCAGAATATATTTTAAGAGAGAAAACGGCAACCGGAACGATGCCGGAGAATCCTGCACTTGTAGAGACTATCGTTACAACGGACATGGCAAAAGCGATGGCAGCTTCCTATGGCGTGGCACTGATCGAGGTACTGACCGGATTTAAGTATATCGGAGAGCAGATCAAATGGTTTGAACAGAACCACTCCCACAACTATGTATTCGGTCTGGAGGAGAGTTATGGATGCTTAGCCGGAACATATGCAAGAGATAAAGATGCCTGCGTAGCAGTCATGATGTTGTGCGAGGTGGCTTCCTGGTGCAAAAAACATGGAAAAACATTGTGGGATGCCATGATCGACCTGTATGAGAAATACGGTTACTACAGAGAGGGACTTTCCACGATGACCTTAAAAGGAATCGACGGAGCCGCCCAGATCCAGCAGATGATGAGTGATATGCGGAACAATCCAAAGAAAACACTCGGTGGATTTGAAGTGCTTGCAGTCCGCGATTACAAAGAGGATACAAGAAAAGATTTAAAGACCGGGGAAGTGACAAAAACAGGACTTCCGGCTTCCAATGTTTTATATTATGAACTTTCTGACAATGCATGGTGCTGTGTGCGCCCGTCCGGAACAGAGCCTAAGATCAAATTCTACTATGGAGTCAAAGGCACCTCTTTGCAGGATGCAGAGGAAAAACTGGAAGCATTAAAAAAGGATCTTGTGGAAGAATAGATAAATGAATATTTGCAGAAGTTGTGATTGCCTCTGAGAAAAAGTAAATATATAATTTAGATTTAATATTTATACCAAAATAAAAAACAAGAATCAGAGACAGAGAAGGAGAATCACATGTTTGATGACAAATTTGTCTGGGGCGTGGCAAGCAGCGCATATCAGGTAGAGGGAACTGACCCGGATGACGGAAGAGGAAAGACGGTCTGGGACACTTTTACGGAGCAGGGACGCATTTTTCAAAATCAGAATGCGTACACAAGCTGTGATCACATGCACCATTATAAAGATGACTATGCATTAATGAAAAATCTGGGGATTAAAGCATATCGTTTTTCCTTAAACTGGGCGCGGATTCTGCCGGAGGGCACCGGGCGTGTCAATGAAAAAGCGATTGCGATGTACCGCGACATGATTCTTACAATGAAGGAAAATGGCATTACACCATATATTACCCTGTTTCACTGGGAGTTTCCACAGGCGTTGCAGGAAAAGGGCGGCTGGCTGAATGAGGAAGTGGTAGACTGGTTCGGGGAATATGCAAAAGTGGTGGCAGAGAATTTTTCGGATCTCTGCGAGTATTTTATCACGATCAATGAGCCACAGTGTGTGGTAGGACTTGGGCATTTAAGCGGTGTCCATGCACCGGGATTGAAATTATCGGTTCCGGAGACTTTTCAGATCGCGCATAATCTGTTGAAAGCGCACGGACAGGCAGTGATAAATTTAAGAAAATACGCAAAACAAAAAATCCGGATCGGCTTTGCACCGACCGGGGGAGTGGCTTATCCATACACGGACAGTGCTGAAGATATCGAAGCTGCCAGAAAAGTTTATTTTGGTTTTTACAATCCGATGGATAACTGGACCTGGAATATCTCATGGTTTTCAGACCCGGTCTTTTTAGGTCATTATCCGAAAGAGGGACTGGAAAAATTCAAAGAGTATCTGCCGGAGATCACAGAGACAGATATGCAGCTGATCCATCAGCCACTGGATTTTATGGGACAGAACATATATAATGGCTATTACGTGCGTCAGGGCGCAGACGGCGAACCGGAGTTTGTGGATCGGGAACCGGGATTTCCGAAGACGGCGTGCAACTGGCCGGTAACACCAAAAGCATTTTATTATGGAATCAAATTTTTGACAGAGCGGTATCAGCTTCCATTATATATTACAGAAAATGGTATGTCCTGCCATGACAATGTAAGCTTTGACGGCAGAGTACATGACAATGACCGAATCACATTTCTGGATTCCTACATCGGAGCCATGCAGAGGGCATATGATGAGGGAGTCGATATCCGCGGTTACTTCCAGTGGACATTTCTGGATAATTTTGAATGGTCAGAGGGATACAAGGAACGTTTTGGCATGATTTATGTGGATTTTATGACACAGCGGAGAATTGTAAAAGATTCTGCATTTTGGTATCAGGATGTGATTAAGACAAATGGAGGCAATTTATCAATGAATCAGACCACGAAAGAAATTTTATTTTTAGATCCGGTATGTACACACAACATCTGGGGCGGTACGAGATTGAGAGAGGATTTTCATTATCCGGTCGAGGGTAATGATTTAGGGGAGTGCTGGGGAATTTCTGCACATCCAAATGGAGACGGAACTTTAAGAGACTGTGGATTCAGTGGAATGAAGCTGTCCGAATTGTGGAAAAAACATCCGGAAGTTTTCGGAAATGTGGACAGTGACCGTTTCCCACTCCTGATCAAAATTATCGATGCGAAAGATGACCTGAGCATTCAGGTACATCCAGACGATGATTATGCAAAAGTCCATGAAAATGGTTCACTTGGAAAAACAGAGTGCTGGTACATTCTCGACTGCAAGGAAAATGCAACGATCGTTATCGGACACAATGCAGGGACAAAAGAGGAATTAAGCCGGATGATCCATGAGGGAAAGTGGAGTGAATTTATCCGTGAAATCCCGATCAAAAAAGGCGATTTTCTTCAGATCGATCCGGGAACAGTTCATGCGATCAAAGGCGGAACACTAATTCTGGAAACACAGCAGAACAGTGATATTACCTACCGCGTTTATGATTATGACCGTCTCTCCAATGGAAAGCCGAGAGAGTTACATATCGATAAGAGTATTGACGTGATCACTGTGCCTGCAAAATCGGCTGCAGACAGTGTGAAATCGGTGGCAGATCTTCCGGTCAATACGTTAAATGAACTGTATGCCTGCAAATACTTTCATATCTATAAAATAGATGTTTCAGGTAAAATGACTTTTGAGCAGAATGCACCTTTTATGAATATGACAGTTACGGATGGCAATGGAATCGTCAACGGTCAGCCGGTGAAAAAAGGAGACCATTTCATACTTCCAAATGGCTTCGGAAACGTGGAATTGCAGGGCAGAATGCAGATCATTGCCTCCACGATATAAACCAAAAACCGTTGATTATTACGGCGTGCACTGCGGGGTAGAAGCATGTAGATCAAAATTCCCCAGAGAGGAAATACACAGATGAATCAGGAAGAAAGACGAGAGAAACGAAAAAAAGATACACAGAGTGCGGTCATAGTTGTGGCAGTATTTTTTATAGTACTTGCAGTTTTGATCGGAGGAATTGTGTTTGCAGTCCATAAATTTGTAAAACCGGGAACAGATAAACCGGAAAAGAATACCGAGAGCGTGACAACAGAGGCGACAGAAGAACCGGAAACAACTCCGGTAACCGAAGTCAGCGATCCGTTGATGGATCAGGCAATGCAGATTGCTGCCGGCATGACCTTAGAGCAGAAAGTAGCGCAGATGTTCATGATCACACCGGACGCACTGACCGGAGTGGACGGAGCAACGATGGCAGGAGATTCCACAAAGGCAGCCTACACGCAGTATCCGGTAGGTGGTCTGATTTATATGGCAAAGAACCTGACCGGAACCGACCAGACGACACAGATGCTTACCAATATGAAGAGCTACAGTCAGGAAATAGTAGGAATTCCAGTGCTCCTCGGTGTGGATGAGGAAGGTGGAACTGTGGCAAGGATCGCATCCAACAGTGCTTTTGGAGTGACAGATGTTGGAAATATGAGTGATGTAGGAGCGACCGGGGATTCCCAGAATGCATACAATGCGGGAAGTACGATCGGAACGTATCTGAACACACTTGGTTTTAATATGGATTTTGCTCCGGTTGCGGATGTGCTGACGAATCCGGATAACACCGTGATCAAAGACCGGTCATTTGGTTCAGACAGCCAGCTTGTGGCGGATATGGTCTGTGCTGAGATGCAGGGACTGAACGAACACCAGATATTAAGCGTGGTAAAACATTTTCCGGGACAGGGAGCTACAGCAGGGGATTCCCATGACGGGGCAGTTTCTACAGATAAATCTTTGGATGACCTGCTGGCAAATGAGCTTGTTCCATTCCAGCAGGCAGTGAATAACGGAGCATCTTTTGTGATGGTAGGACATATTTCAGCACCAGCTGTTACAGGGGATGATACGCCGGCTTCGCTTTCCTCTGTCATGGTGACAGATGTGCTTCGCAACCAGCTTGGCTTCCATGGTGTAGTGATCACAGACGCAATGAATATGGGGGCGGTCACCGGAACATACAGTTCTGCTGATGCGGCAGTGACGGCAATTCAGGCAGGTGTGGATATGATCTTAATGCCGGAGGATTTCCAAAGTGCATATCAAGGTGTGATGGATGCAGTGACTGGTGGAACGATCACAGAGGATCGTATCAATGAATCTGTTGCAAGGATCATCAAGGTAAAGCTCACAATGTAGTATAATAACACTTTACTTTTTGAAATTGTTATGTTATTCTGTGACTATGGTGCGGTAAGTGTACCATAGAAATATTTTTTGGAGGTACTTTTCAATGAACAAAGGTACAGTAAAGTGGTTTAACAACCAAAAAGGATACGGATTCATCTCCGACGAACAGGGAAATGATGTATTCGTTCACTACTCAGGTCTTAATATGGAAGGTTTCAAATCCTTAGAAGAAGGCGCTGCAGTAGAATTTGAAGTTGTTGAAGGTGCAAAAGGACCACAGGCAACAAACGTAACAGTAGTAAGATAATTTTATTATCGCTTGTTACTACAGTCTAAATCAGTAGTTTCATGTACCTTTTTCTTTATTAAATAGAACTTGTTTTATTTTTCTAGATTAAGATATTGCAAACAATGGATTTGAAAAAGAGTGTCGGTTTTCCGGCACTCTTTTTTGTATACATAACTAAAAAATCCATGCAAACAGTCTTGAAGAATCTGGAGGGGTTCTATATAATAAAAAAAGAGATAGACAATGTCAAATTTCCGAAATTAACCAACCGTGTGCACTATCTGAAACATGAAGAGGGAGGCGTAAACGAAGTGTGTGAAGTAATGAGAAAATATTCAGAAGAAGTCGCAGAAAAAGCATATCAGCAGGGCGAGGAAGCCGGCAAAGAAATCGGTCAACGCCACACCGCCATCGCCGAACTCCAGTCCGAATCCAGATAACAGAAAAACATAATGAAGCATGACAAAGAAACCATTTTTTAAAGGATGGTTTCTTTTTTTTAAGTTCATTTAAGGTTCGCCTGATAAGATATGCGCAAAGGAAAGGAGACACTTATGGCAGATCAGATGATATTTAAAAGGTGTGAGATCAAATATATGTTGGATATCACGCAGGCGGAACTGTTAAAAAATCAAATGAAACAATACATGACTGCAGACGAGCATGGAGTGAGTACAATATGCAGTCTCTACTTTGATACACCGGACTATCTGCTGATCCAAAGATCAATGGAACACCCGGTTTATAAAGAAAAACTGAGATTGAGAAGTTACGGCACGGCAGACAAGGACACGACCGTTTTTGTGGAACTGAAAAAGAAGTATGAGTCTGTTGTATACAAAAGAAGAATTGCAATGACGGAGGACGAGGCAGAACGTTACCTGCTTTTTCATGAAAAAGTAAAAGACACACAGATCACCAGAGAAATCGATTACTGTCTGAAAAATTATAAAAAGCTGGCTCCGGCAGTGATGCTTTCCTATGAGAGAGAAGCTTTTTATGCGAAGGACGATCACGAGTTCCGGATCACGTTTGATCAGAACATTCTCTGGAGAAATTACGACCTTTCTCTTTGTAAAGGAATTTACGGAGAAGCAATTTTAGATAAAAATAAAGTGCTTATGGAAGTGAAAACGGCGGGCGCAATACCGCTCTGGATGGTTCATTTTCTGACAGAAAATCAGATTTACAAAACGTCATTTTCCAAATATGCGACCGCCTACCGCACGATTTATGCGAGAGAGCAGAGAAGAAGCTGTCCACCGGAAAATTTCTTTGTGTTTACCGGAGATGAGGTTGTGCAGCAGGCAATAAAATGTTAAAAAAGAAATGGAGAAATTAATATGTTAAACAATTTATTTACAGGAATTTTTGATACAGCAGGTGCGGCGGTGATTTCCGTGCCGGATTTTTTGCTCTGTATTGTGGTGTCACTGCTGATCGGGGCATTCATCACATGGGTTTACACTTATAAAAACCGCTATACGACAAGCTTTGCAGTGACACTCGCAATGCTTCCGGCAATCGTTTGCATTGTTATCATGATGGTAAACGGAAATGTAGGTGCCGGAGTGGCTGTGGCAGGAGCATTTTCGCTTGTACGTTTCCGTTCTGTGCCGGGAACTGCAAAAGAGATCGGAACCATTTTTCTTGCAATGGCGGCAGGACTGATCGCAGGGATGGGTTATCTTGGGTTTGCAGTACTGTTTTCGCTCATTATGGGAGCCGTGATGTTTGTGTTAAATGTGACCGGATTCGGTGTAAAAAAAGCAGAAGTAAGAGAGAAAACACTTCGTATCACAATCCCGGAGGATTTAAATTACGGAGCAGCATTTGATGATCTTTTTGAAAAATATTTATCATCCTGTGAAGTAGTCGCTGTGAAAACCTCCAATATGGGAAGTCTTTACAAACTTACCTATCATGTGACGTTAAAAGACAATGCGGAAGAGAAAACATTTCTCGATGAATTGAGATGCAGAAACGGAAATCTGGAAATCAGTATGATGAGACAGGAGGCAAATGTCAATGAGTTATAGAAGAAAAAAACTGCTGGCATTGTTTTGTGCTACGGCATTATCCATGACGGCAGTGGCAGGCTGTACAGGGACAAAGAGCAGTACTGGCAATGTTGTTTCCTCGGAAACAGAAACAAATGCAGAAGAAACATCAGCACAGAGTGAAGCAGGAACTTTTTCAAGTGCAGATATGTTTACTGAACGGGATCTGGCAGGAACCTATGAGGAGAGTGGGGCAGTTTATGTCACACTTTCCGATGATGGTATCACAGGGGAAACGGATGGCGTTGTAATCAATGGACAGACGGTGACGATCACGGCAGAAGGGACTTATATTTTTTCCGGAACACTGTCGGAAGGACAGATTGTGGTGGATGCAGATAATGCGAAAGTGCAGATTGTATTTGATAATGTGGACATTACCTGTGCTTCAAGTGCAGCAGTGTATGTAAAAAGCGCAGAGAAAGTATTTGTAACGCTTGCAGAAGGATCGCAGAATACACTTCGCAATACGGATGAGTATGTTGCGATTGACGACAACAACATTGATGCCGTGATTTTTGCAAAATCAGACCTTACGTTAAACGGCACTGGAAGTCTGACGATCGTATCAGCAGAAGGACATGGAATTGTATCCAAAGATGATCTGAAGATCACAGGCGGTACATACGATATCACAGCAGCAGGGCACGCATTATCGGGAAAAGACAGTGTGCGTATCGCAGATGGAACCTTTATTTTAACCGCAGAAAAAGATGGCATTCATGCGGAAAATGCAGATGATGAAGAAAAAGGCTATATTTATATTGCAGACGGTGATTTTACGATCACAAGTGATGGCGATGGCATGGACGCTTCCAATATCGTGCAGATCGAGGATGGAACACTTGACATCACAGCCGGGGGCGGCGCTGCAAACAGTCTGAAAACGCATGAGTCAGATATGCCGGGTGGACCGGGTGGCGGAATGCCACAAAACGGCGAGAGACCGGACGGAGAAAGCATGCCACAGATGGGCGAAAAGCCGGACGGAGAAAATATGCCACAGGATACCACAACTGACGAGAGCGGCACCAGCACAAAAGGAATCAAGGCAGGTGGCGGCATGTACTTAAATGGAGGAACTTACCAGATTGATTCCGCAGATGATTCCATCCACAGCAACGCAAATATTACGATCGCAGATGGAACATACACGCTTGCGACAGGCGATGATGGTGTGCATGCAGATGATGCACTGATAGTAAATGGTGGTACGATCACCGTGACAGAGAGTTATGAAGGTCTGGAAGGCCTGGCGGTGACGATCAACGATGGAACGATTGATATCACTGCAAGTGATGACGGTATCAATACAGCAGGCGAGAAAATGGAATTAAACGGTGGATATATCCACATTCTGGCAGGCGGCGACGGTGTGGATTCCAACGGCGATCTGACGATCAACGGTGGTGAGATCTACATTGACGGTCCGTCTGACAACGGAAACAGTGCGATCGATTACGGTGACCGGTCGTCTGCGTATGTGAACGGCGGAATGCTTGTGGCAATCGGCAGCAGCGGCATGGCAGAGG